>R21__coassemble_568_pt1 | contig 29708 bp, 26 predicted proteins | sample R21__metabat2_high_PE_011 | metagenome-assembled genome bin R21
CCATTAGCTCAGGCGGTAGAGCACTTGACTTTTAATCAAGGTGTCCGGAGTTCGAGTCTCCGATGGGTCACCAAAAACCTTATAACTAATTGAACATCTGGAGAGGTGTCCGAGTGGTTTAAGGAGCTGGTCTTGAAAACCAGTGACTCCGCAAGGGGCCGTGGGTTCGAATCCCACCCTCTCCGCCAAGATCATTTTCAGCTCAACGTGGAGAAGTACTCAAGAGGCTGAAGAGGACGGTTTGCTAAACCGTTAGGGTTCGTATAGGGCCGCATGGGTTCGAATCCCATCTTCTCCGCCACTATTTTGAAACCCATTTTTATAGGGGTATAGCTCAGTTGGTAGAGCAGTGGTCTCCAAAACCACGTGCCGAGGGTTCGAGTCCTTCTGCCCCTGCCAAGAATATCGGGGTGTAGCGCAGTTTGGTAGCGCAACTGGTTTGGGACCAGTGGGCCGCGGGTTCAAATCCTGCCACCCCGACCATCTTCTTTTTTTACGAATATGGGCCATTAGCTCAGTGGTTAGAGCCACCGGCTCATAACCGGGTGGGCCTTGGTTCGAACCCAAGATGGCCCACCATCTAATTAATACGATATGCCCAGATAGCTCAGTAGGTAGAGCAGGAGACTGAAAATCTCCGTGTCCTTGGTTCAATTCCGAGTCTGGGCACCATAAGACTTGAGAGAAATCTCAAGTCTTTTTCTTTGCAAAATTAAACTTCAATTAAGTCTATTGCATTTCTATTCTAATATAATGTAAAGTGTTCTTGACATATTGTGACTTTTTGATAAAATAATCTTGCGAAACTTATTTGATTATTTAACTACGGGAAACAATATGGACAATAATCTAGCTAAGATAAGGAAAGAAAAGAAAATAGGCCAGGGTTATCTGGTTGACAAGCTTGGCGTGTCAAGACAGACAATTAGCTCTATTGAGAATGGTAGATGCACGCCGTCTCTTGACCTTGCACTGGATATTTCTTATCTGCTCGATGTTCCCGTTGGTGAGATCTTCATTCATGAGAATCGCTTTAAGTAGAACGAATATGACAAGAAAGATTAACGCTCTATTATCAATAATTATGACACTGGCAGTTGTTCTCGTTATCGGGGCAACTGCTTCTTATGCTGCAACGGTTCAGAGTGCAACCGGCAAGGTTAACACTCCTGGAGACAAGTTAAATCTTCGCAAGTCCGCAAAATCAAGTTCGGCTTTAGTTGACTCTTTGCCTGATAACACCAAACTGACTATTAAGTCTGTTGTATTTGAGAGCAAAACCAGCACTTCTTCAAGCAAGAAGTGGTACAAGGTAAGTGTTAATGGCAAGAGCGGATACGTTAACGCCAAGTATGTTGATGGAATTAAATACACAGCTGTTGATGCCGAGGTGACTAAGAAGGTTACATACAGAAAGGGTGCGGGCACTAAAATGGCGTCTGTAGGCACTCTTAAGAAGGGTACCAAGGTGCAGGTTCTTCTTAAGGCTACACCTGTTTCATCAACCAAGGGCAGCAGCTCAACTTGGTATATGATTAAGTATAAGAATAGGAAATACTATGCATGTTCTGCATATTTCAAATTAATTGATTTGCCAGAACCAGACCCAACACCTACGCCAACACCTACGCCTGAAGAGAAGTTCAAGGCTGATCTCGAGAAACAAGGTTTTGATAGCACGTATGTAGATAAGCTGATGGAACTACACAAGCTGCATCCTCTATGGGGATTTAAAGCTTATAAGACAGGACTAAACTGGGATGAGGTAGTAGGTAAGCTCAATCAAGATAAGAAGTCATTGATTCATTCTAGTTATCCTAAATCCTACAGGTCTAAAGATAGCAAGAGTTACAAGAATGGAGAGTATATAGTAAAAGAGGGTTCGGGATCTAATTCTTGGTATAATGCACATAAAGACGTTGTTTCGTATTATCTCGATCCTCGTAATTTCTTGGATGAAACTAGAATGTTTATGTTTGAGGAACTTGGATATGATTCGGGATATCAAACATTGAAGGTAGTAAACAGAGTGCTTGAACCTACAAAACTCCCTGAATGCGGTTTCACTGGAGAACTTTTCGTTGCAGCAGGTAAAGAGTATAAGATAAGTCCGGTTCATCTTGCTTCAAGAGCAAGACAGGAAACGGGTAGTGGTAGTGATTGCATTTCCGGAACTAAGGTAAATGGTGTAGTAGTATACAATCCGTTTAACTTTGGTGCGGGCACAGTAGCAAATCCTGTTCAAAATGCTTTGAATTATGCTTATGAAATACAAAAAGACAGTAAAGGAAATATAACAAAGGAACGTTGGGATACACAGGAAAAAGCAGTTAAAGGTAGCGCAAAAATGTTAGCTGAGAATTATATCTCTAAAAAACAGAACACAACATATTTCCAAAAATTTAATGTTTGCAATGGCCTTAGTAATGTTGCTACACATCAGTATATGACAAACGTCAGGGCGCCATATTCTGAATCGTCGACAACAATGACTTCGTATCTAACCTTTGATGTTTTGGATGAAAGTTTCACGTTCATCATTCCAATATATGAAAACATGCCAGCATCAACTAAACTTCCAAGTTAGTTGATAATTAATCGCTGAAAAGTGTTGACTTTTCAGTAACTAGAACATATAATAACTGAGGTTAAAGCAGAAGTTATCCGCTTCTCGCCTTACAGACTAACGTTGGTAGGGCTCAAATATAACAGTAATTGTTGTGCGGATACTTTTGTGTCCGCACTTTTTATTTATCTGCGGACTGTCGCTAGAGTAAATACGGAGGTAACGACTATTAGCACTAAGAATGACAACAAGCAGACACAGATCAATGATGAGATCCGTGCAGCAGAGGTAAGAGTTATTGATGAAACCGGCGAAATGCGTGGTGTAATGAGCCTCGATGATGCGCTGGCACTTGCTGAAGCGGCTGACCTGGATTTGGTAAATGTATCACCTAATGCAGAGCCACCAGTATGCAAGATTCTTGACTACGGCAAGTTCAGATATGAACAGCAGAAGAAAGAGAAGATGGCCAAGAAGAATCAGCACGTTACTGAGATTAAGGAGATTAGATTATCTCCATCAATCGAAGACCATGATGTTGATGTCAAGGCTAAGACAGCTATCAAGTTCCTTCAGGATGGCGACAAGCTCAAGGTATCTCTGAGATTCAGAGGTAGAGAGCGTGATTATACACAGCTGGGTTATGAGGTAATGCAGAAGTTTGCCGAGATCGTTAGCGACTACGGTGTTATCGAGAAAGAGCCTAAGATGGAAGGCCGTAGAATGAACATGTTCATGGCCCCTAAGAAAGATAAATAATTAGAGTTAACATAGGAGGTTATCAATGGCAAAGAACAAGATGAAGTCCCACAGAGGCGCTATGAAGCGTCTGCACGTTACTGGTTCGGGCAACGTTAAGAGAAACAAGGCATACAAGGGCCACATTCTTACTAAGAAGACAGCTAAGAGAAAGAGAGGCCTGAGAAAGGCTACTACTCTCACACATGCAGATCTGAAGCGTATGCTGAGATCAATGGCTAAGTAGTTAGGAGGTAAGGATAATGGCAAGAGTTAAGGGCGGAGTAAACGCACATAAGAGACATAAGAAAGTTTTAAAGCAGGCTAAGGGATTCTACGGAAGAAGAAAGAACATCTATAGCGCTGCTAACCCTGCAGTAATGAGAGCTCTCAGATCTGCATTCATCGGAAGAAAGAACAAGAAGAGAGAATACAGAAGACTCTGGATCGCTAGAATCAACGCTGCAGCAAGAGCTAATGGTATCTCCTACAGCAACTTCATGAACGGACTCAAGAAGAGCGGAATCGAAATCAACAGAAAGATGCTCTCCGAGATGGCTATCTATGATGCTAAGGGCTTCGCAGAGCTGTGCGAAATAGCTAAGAAGGCAAAGTAATTAGCCGATAAGACTTATGGAGTATTTTGTAAGTCATCTTCCAGCAATTTGCGGTGCAGCTATCGTGGTTGCTATCTGCGCAGTTCTATACTGGGTGTCACTCGAGAAGAGCGCACAGCTCAAGAGGCAACGTGCAGAAGCGCGCAAGCAAGCAGCACTTAAGAAGCGTGAAGAACTGAATAAAAATGATAGGAACCTCTGATTTAATCAGAGGTTCTTTTATTGTATAAGAGGGACGGTCCTCTTTCTAAGTTATCTAGTAGTACCGTCCCCGTGTTGCTTGAAATATACAAGATATTGTGGTAAATTTATTGTGTATGAATATTGGTTGTATCAAGCGTTGGGGCTTGATAAGAGATAGGGTTCTGAGAATATGAAGAAAGTAATTTCAATAGTAATTATGGTGCTGATGAGTGTTTGTCTCATGACTGCATGCGGCGGAAATGGATTTAGCATCCCTGATGATTACAACTATGACGATCTTAGTAAGTACATTAAACTGGGTGAATACAAAGGCCTAGAGTATGAGAAGGAAGAAGTAACTATAACAAGACATCAGATAGATGCCAAGCTGGACGAGATTTTTGCTGATTTCGCTGAGAGTGAGAAGCTAACTTCAGGAACGGTCACTGAGGACTGCACTGCTAATATCGACTACTCGGGTAGCATGAATGGCAAGAAGTTCGATGGTGGCACAGCTGAGGGATATGACCTTGATATCGATAACAGCACCTTCATCGAGGGTTTTGCTGAGGCTCTGGTTGGTCACAGCGTAGGAGAGAACTTCGATATCGACGTTACATTCCCGGAGAACTATGGCTCTGCTGATTTGGCCGGCAAACCAGCGGTGTTCAATATTACTGTTAACTACATCACTGTTAACAAGATGCCAGAATACAACGATGAATTCGTTAAGAAGAACACTGATTTTAATTCAACTGAAGAATTAGAGGCAAGCCTCGAGAAAGAGCTGGAGAAACAACAGAACGAAATTGTTGATAACGCAGCCAAGAATAAGCTGTTCAACCAGATTAAGGAGAATAGCAAAGTGCTTGAGTATCCTGAGAAGGAGCTGAAATCAAGAACTGAACAGTATGGTGATGAGGAACAGGCCAAAACTGTCGTTGAGATGGAACTTATACTGCATCAGATTGCTAGACTCGAGGGCATCGAGCTAACTAGTGAGGACTACGAAGAATTTATTAACAATCTGCTCGCTGAAAGTGGAATGTCTGAAGATACCTTCAAGCAGCAGACAGGCCAGACAATAGATGAATATGCTGCAGATAATAATCTGTTCTCAAGTTTGGTGTATCAGGAAGTTATGAACAAGGTAATGAAATACGGCAAGGCACTATAGCTGTATTAGAATAATAAACATACTATTCAAGTAGAAAAGGGGAAAGATATGAAGTGTCCATATTGCAACAATGAAGATACTAAGGTAGTTGATTCAAGACCTGTAGAGGACGGACTCGCAACAAGAAGAAGAAGAGAGTGCGAGAAGTGCCACAAGCGTTTCACAACTTTTGAGAAGATTGAGAACTCTCTGCTTGTAGTTGTTAAGAAGGACGGAACTCGCGAGAGCTTTGACCGCAACAAGATTATCAACGGCGTTATGAAAGCTTGCCAGAAGACTAAGGTTACTTATGACGATGTTCAGGCAATCGCTGATAATATCGAACGTGGACTCAACAACACAATGGAGAAAGAAATCAAGTCAACTATGATTGGCCGTCTTATCATGGACGAGCTTAAGAAGATTGACCAGGTTGCTTATGTAAGATTTGCTTCTGTATATCAGGAGTTCCAGACTGTTGATACATTCATCGATGAGATCAACAAGCTGTACGACAAGAAATAGAGGAAGAATAGATGTTAAGAGTTGCTATTGATGGTCCGGGAGGAACTGGCAAGAGCACCATTGCTAAGATGGTAGCTGAGAAGTTTGGCCTGGAGTATATAGATACTGGCGCAATGTATCGTGCAATTGCGCTCAAGGCAATCAGCAGAGGCGTTTCTCCGGATGATGAGGCTGCTATAGCTAAGATGCTGGAAGATACTACTATCGATTTTGTTAGGGGCAAGATTATTCTTGATGGAGACGATGTTAGTGGCAAGATTAGAACAAATGAGATCTCCATGGGAGCCTCCAATTATTCCAAAATTGGCTGTGTTAGAGCTAAGGTTAATGAGCTCAATCATTTCCTTGCGAGCACTAAGAACGTCATCATGGAAGGCAGAGATATCTGTACAGTAGTCATTCCGGATGCTGAGGTTAAGATCTTCATGACTGCTAGCCCTGAGATTAGAGCTAAGAGAAGATACGACCAACTGATAGAGCAGGGTAAGGATGCTGATTACGATGTCATTTTTAAGGAAATTCAGGAGAGGGATTATCAGGATTCTCACAGAGAAATCGATCCATTAAGACAGGCTGACGATGCCGTTCTTCTCGATTCATCCGGAATGACAATTGAAGAGAATGTAGAAGCAATCGCTAACATCATTTACGAGAAAACAGGTCGCTAGCACAATTTGTACAATCTCTTTACATTAGTGACACATTGCTAACATATCTAGCGCTGATTTTGATAATACAATCTGTATTGAGCTTCATTGGAATAGGAGGGACAATGCAGATTAAAGACATACCAATTACTGAGCAACCACAGGAGAAACTTCTGTATTCGGGAACGGATGCACTTAGCAACGCAGAACTGCTTGCTCTAGTTATAAGATCTGGCAACAGTACCAAATCTTGCTTGGAATTGGCAGAGGAGGTGCTTAGCTACTCGCAGACTGAGATTGGCGGTTTGGGGAGAGCATGTGTTAGAGAACTGACGGCGATAGAAGGTATAGGAACAGCCAAAGCCTGTTCTATAGTAGCAGGGATAGAACTCGCCAAGAGAGTGATGTCGGATAGAGGTGCAACGGACCGTGCCGTGGTTAGGGACTGCGCAGATGTCGTTGACCTCGTATTCGAAGACGTTGCGTATGAGAAGCGAGAACTCTTGATCGCGTTGCTACTCAATGTTAAGGGCGAGGTAGAGTCTAAAGAAATTATTTCTATCGGAGAACTGGCAGCTACCAACGTACATCCGAGAGAAGTGTTCAGCCCCGCAATACGAAAAGGCGCTGCTGGAATCGTTGTTGTTCACAACCATCCTAGCGGAGATCCTACACCTAGCCAGGACGACATATTAGCTACGAGACGCCTGATTGAAGCATCTCGTATTGTTGGCATCAAGCTCGTCGACCATGTGATTATTGGTAATGGCGACTATGTCAGCTTGAAAGTTGAAGGTGTTATTCCTCAAGATAACATCTGGAAAGTATAACCAATGAAGAAGAACACAATTCAATTCTATATTGAACAGCTCAAGGCAGAAGACTTGCTGATCAGTGCATCAGGCGACACTGATGCGGTGGTTGAGTATCTTACTTTCGATTCAAGAAAGGTTGCTGCTGGTACGCTGTTCATATGCAAAGGAGCACACTTTAAGGCAGAATATCTAGAGGATTCTGTTAAGAAGGGTGCTGTTTGCTATGTGAGCGAAAATGAATACGACGTAAAGGGCTGTGCTGCTCTTATCGTCAAGGATATAAGAAAAGCTATGTCGGTGCTAGCTCTTGGTTATTACGGCAAACTATCGGATAGACTCAATATGATTGGCGTTACCGGCACTAAGGGCAAATCAACCATTACTTACTTCACGAAGTATATTTTTGATGAATGGCTGGAGAATACTGGCAAGAAGAGAATTGCTGTATGCTCTGGAATCACCAATTATGATGGTGTTACAGAGGCTGAATCACAGTTGACTACTCCTGAGAATCTCCCGCTGTTCGAGCACATGAACAACGCTCTCGAATCCGGAATAGAGTACATGGTCATGGAGGTTTCCAGTCAGGGACTCAAGTATGGTAGAGTAGACGGCGTTGAATATGAAGTAGCTTGCTTTAACAATATAGGCGAAGACCATATCAGCCCGGTAGAACATCCTGACTTTGAAGACTATTTCGCTTCAAAACTCAAGATTTTCAAGCAGTCAAGACATGCGTGCATCAATATGGATTCAGATCACTTCGATAGAATTGCTGAAGCGGCCAGCATCATTCCAACTATGACATACAGCATTGACAATGAGAAAGCTGATGTTTATGGATATAACATCACTTCGCAGAATGGACAGGTTGAATTTGATGTAAGATGCCAGGGCAAGACAGACCATATCGCACTTGCTGCATTCGGAACGATTAATGTAATTAATGCTTTGGCTGCAATCAGCATTGCAACTATCATAGGTGTTCCAATGGAATACATCAAGGCTGGACTTGCCAAGGCAGTTACTCCGGGCAGAATGCAGGTGTTCAGTAGCAAGGATGGAAAGCATATCGGACTTGTAGATTATGCTCACAACAAGCTTAGCTATGTTAGCTTGCTTACCTCGATTAAGAAGGAATTCCCAAATAAAGATATCGTTATGGTATTCGGATCTTCCGGCGGTAAGGCTTTCAATAGGCGTGAAGAACTAGGCACAGAGGCTGGCAAATACTGCAAACACGTATATCTCACTGAGGACGATGGCGCAGAGGAGAATGTAACTTCAATCTGCGAGGAAATTGCACAATACCTTGGACCAAACTGCACATATGAGATTATTGAAGATAGACCAGCTGCTGTAAGGAAGGCTGTAAGGGATGCCGATGAGAACACAATTGTTATTGCGGCAGGCAAGGCCATGGAGACGTTCCAGAAGCGCGGAGACCATTCAATAAAGATAGAGTCTGACATTGAGGTTATGACTAAAGAGTACGCTAATAAATAGCGATAAATAATAGACTAAAAATCGCCGAATTATCGGCGGTTTTTTGTTGCTTTAAGAGCCTCAACTTGTTGACTTTCAAGGGCTTTCAGGGTTATAATATTGATGTATTATTATGCATTTTTCTGGCCAATGGTATATTTGGTCAGTTAGTCGGACGCAACGCGCCTGAGACTGTATAAATTTTACAAATTTCATAACATAAGGAGGACATAAATATATGGCAATTGGCGCTTTAATTGCTGGTGTTGTATTCCTTATTGTCGGTATACTGGTAGGTTATATCTTGCGTAAGACAATTGGTGAGAAAACCATTGGTAGCGCGGAGCAGCAGGCACAGAATATGATTCTTGATGCCCAGAATACTGCAGAGACCCTCAAGAAAGAGAAAATTGTTGAGGCGAAAGAGGAAATACATAGACTCAGACAGGAATATGAAGGTGAACTGAGAATCAGAAGAGGCGAAGTTCAGAAGTCTGAGCGCAGAGTACAGCAGAAGGAAGAGAACATCGACCGCAAGCTCGAGAACATTGAGAAGAGAGAAAGTGGTCTCACTAAGAGAGAGCAGTCGATGAATGAGAAGCATAAGGAAATCGATGCTTACATTGCTAAGCAGCACGAAGAACTCGAAAGAATTTCAGGTTATACCAAGGAAGAGGCTAAGGAAATTCTGCTGAAGGAAGTTGAGAAGGATATCCGTAAGGATGCATCTGCTCTTATCACTCAGATCGAAACTGAGGCAAAGGAAGAAGGCGATAAGAAAGCAAGAGAAATCATCACAACTGCAATTCAGAGATACGCAGCTGACCAAGTTGCTGAGACTACAGTATCTGTAGTAGCACTTCCTAATGATGACATGAAGGGCCGCATTATCGGCAGAGAGGGACGTAACATTAGAGCCATCGAGACATTGACTGGCGTAGACCTTATCATCGACGATACACCAGAAGCAGTTATCCTTTCTGGATTTGACCCTGTAAGAAGAGAGATCGCTAGAATCGCTCTTGAGAAGTTGATTGTTGACGGACGTATCCATCCAGCTCGCATTGAGGAGATGGTTCAGAAGGCAACTAAGGAAGTTAATACAATCATCAAGGATGAGGGAGAAAGAGCTTGCTTCGAATGTGGAGTTCACAATCTGCATCCTGAACTAGTTAAACTGCTCGGAAGACTCAAGTACAGAACTTCTTACGGACAGAATGTACTGCAGCACTCTATCGAGGTCGCTACACTTGCAGGCATGATGGCTGAGGAGCTCGGACTTGATCCAAAGCTCGCAAGAAGAGGCGGACTGCTTCACGATATCGGTAAGTCAATTGACCACGAGGTTGAGGGTACTCACGTAGAAATCGGTGTTAACATCTGCAAGAAGTACAAAGAGTCCTGGAAGGTTATCAATGCTGTTGAGGCACATCATGGAGATGTAGAGCCTACAACTCTTGAAGCAATTCTTGTTGGTGCTGCTGATGCACTGTCTGCAGCTAGACCAGGAGCAAGAAGAGAGACTCTGGAAACATACATCAAGAGACTCGAGAGCCTGGAGAATATTGCTAATACAACTAAGGGCGTTGAAAAGTCATACGCTATCCAGGCAGGAAGAGAAATTCGTGTAGCTGTTAAGCCTAATCAGGTTAAGGATGACGAAGTTCCAATGCTGGCAAGAGAGATTGCTAAGAAGATTGAGGAAGAACTCGAATATCCTGGACAGATTAAGGTTAACGTCGTAAGAGAGACTAGAGCTACAGAGTTCGCGAAATAAATAAGATGCCAAGGCTCCCCGCAGCGCGGGGAGTTTTGTCTCGCATTTATTACAGGAATAGGATTTAATGATTTATCTAGATAATAGTGCAACAACAAGACAATATGATGAAGTCACAGAGCTGATGTATCACATGGCAAGAGACCACTATGGTAACCCTTCATCACTGCATACTCTGGGATTTAATGCCAGCAAGATGCTCAAAGACGCAAGGATTGACTGCATGGGACAGTTCGCGGCTGGCGGAAGTGTCATCTTCACATCTGGTGGTACAGAGAGTGACAATATGGCTCTTGTTAGTACAGCTCGCAAGATGAGAAGAAGAGGCAACCACATCATCACAACCAAAGTGGAGCATCCTGCAATTCTCGAAACTTGTAAGAGACTCAAGGAGGACGGCTTCGAGATAAGCTATCTGCCGGTAGACGAGAGCGGTTGCATCAATATCGATGATCTTAAGGCTGCGCTTAACGATAAAACTATTCTTGTATCAATCATGGCTGTCAATAACGAGGTTGGAACCATTGAGCCAACTCTGGCAGCGTATAGATTTGTTCAAGATTACAACAAGGCTAATGGCACTGGAATCATTTTTCATACAGATGCTGTTCAGGCCTTCGGTAAGCTGGTATTTAGAGATGCACCGTTCGATTTAATCTCAGTCAGCGGACACAAGATTCACGGACCTAAGGGCATCGGAATGCTATACATGAAGGATAGCCTCAAGCTGCCACCTTTCATAACAGGTGGTGGACAGGAAAACGGATACAGGTCATCAACTGAAAACACAGCAGGCATAGCTGGACTGGCACTGTCCACTGAGATGTCATATGACAGCCTTGCTGTTAAGATGCAGGAGATGGCTGGAGTAAATGAGTATCTAAGAAAGGGACTCTTTGCAGAGCTTGATGATATTGAGCTTAATGGACCAGAAGAAATTGGATTTAAGTTGTGTGATGCAGGCAAGAGGTGCCCATCAGTGCTGAACATATCCTTCCACGGAACAAGAGGTGAGGTACTGTTACATACACTGGAACAGGACGATATATTTATCTCAACTGGATCCGCATGTGCGTCCAATCACACAGGTGACTCGCATGTATTGCAGGCCATGGGACTCGATCACAAGGGTATCGAAGGAGCAATTAGATTCAGCTTTAGCGAATTCAATACTATGGACGAGATGACAGTGGTAATCGACAGAGTGACATCTGCGGTGAAACGATTTAGAAAATTGGGTTCATTCAGATAAATTATAGTGTCGCGTAGCAGAAGTCTCGACGAGTACGAACGGGTAGGGCTACCTGCGACTTAGCCCGTCAGTGAGTACTTACGAGAGATCTTACTGCGAAAGCGACAAGGAGAAGTAATGGAAAAAAAGTTATATATTGTTAGATGCGGAGAGGTCGCTCTGAAGGGAATGAACAAGCCTTACTTTGAGCGAATCCTTCTGGAAAGAGTTAAGAATGCAATCAAAGTCTTTCCGGATGCTGAGGCCAAGTGGATAGAAGGTCTGATGTTCGTCAGAGTTCCTGATGACATTCCGGAGGATGATGTTGTAGATAAATGCGTCAAGGTTTTCGGTGTAGCCAGCGTGAGCGTAGCTGTTCAGGCAGAGAAAGATATCGATGCTATCGGAGCTAAAGCTGCCGAGTTCATGCAGAAGATAATCGACACTGAGGGCGTTCAGACCTTCAAGGTTAAGGGTAAGAGAGCGGACAAGTCTTTCCCAGTTAAATCACCTGAGATAGGAAGAGTTGTCGGAGCTATCATTCTCAAGACCTGCAAGGTACTGAAAGTAGACGTTCACAACCCTGAGGTAACACTGACCGTCGACGTAAGACGTGAAGGTGTGTACATCTTCAGGGATAAGATAAGGGGCTTTGGTGGATTGCCACTAGGCACCAACGGCAAGGGACTGATTCTGATGTCGGGTGGTATCGACAGTCCAGTTGCAGCATTCATGATGGCCAAGAGAGGCATGACTATCGAGGCCGTTCACTACCACTCATATCCATATACCAGCCCAAGAGCACAGGAGAAGGTTGAAGAACTGGTAAAGGTGCTTGCAGGATATATGGGAACTATAAGGATGCACGTTATCAACTTGCTCCCAATACAGGAACAGATTGTTCAGAACTGTCCTGAAGACGAGACAACAATTCTGGTTAGAAGATTCATGATGAGAATCGCTGAGCAGATTGCTATAAAGAACCACGACATGATGCTTATCACCGGCGAAGATCTAGGTCAGGTTGCCAGCCAGACGGCCGAGGCACTGGTTGTAACAGATGCTGTTGTAGACATGCCTGTTATGAGACCACTCATTGCGATGGACAAGGTAGACATCATGGACAAGGCCAAGGAAATCGGAACCTATGACATTTCGATTCAGCCTTATGAGGATTGCTGCACGGTATTCTTACCAAAGCATCCTACGACCAAGCCAAAGCTCTCCAAGATTGAGAATGACGAGAGCAAGCTGGATGTTAAGGCTCTAGTAGATGCTGCAGTAGCATCCGAGGAAATCATAGAGATAAGGCCTTAAGAGAATAGTTAACAAATAGATTAGATATACATTACGGAGGATACTGACATGGCTAAGGAAAAATTCGATTTTTCAATCGAGGAGAACAGAAATAATTATAGACATACTTCTTCACACATTCTTGCGCAGGCAATCAAGCATATCTGGCCTGAGGCTAAGCTGGCTATTGGACCTGCTATCGAGAATGGATTCTATTATGATATTGATCTTGACTACAAGATTACAGATCAGGACCTGCTGAAAATTCAGAAGGAAATGAAGAAGATCATGCAGGCAAACTATCCACTGGAGAGATTTGAACTGCCAAGAGCTGAGGCTATCAAGTTCATGGAAGAGAAGGATGAGCCTTACAAGGTAGAGCTGATTAATGATCTCCCTGAGGATGCTATTATTTCATTCTACAAGCAGGGCGACTTCACAGATCTCTGTGCTGGTCCTCACGTTGCATCAACAGGCGTTGTTAAGGCTGTTAAGCTGACATCAATCGCTGGTGCATATTGGAGAGGTGATTCTGACAGAAAGATGCTGCAGAGAATCTACGGAACATCTTTCCCTAGCCAGGAAGAGCTCGATGAGTATCTGGCTAAAATTGAAGAGGCTAAGAAGAGAGACCACCGTAAGATCGGTAAGGAGATGGATCTCTTTATGATCGCTGATGAGGGTCCAGGATTCCCATTCTTCCTGCCTAACGGAATGATCGTTAGAAACGAACTTGAGAGCTTCTGGAAGCAGGAGCACTATAACAGAGGTTATCAGGAAATTAGAACACCTCTGATCCTGAACGAGCAGCTCTGGAGAACATCCGGACACTGGGATCACTACAAGGACAACATGTACTTCACTAAGATCGACGATGAAGACTATGCTATCAAGCCTATGAACTGCCCAGGCTCAATTCTTGCTTACAAGAGAAAGCTCTGGTCATATAGAGATCTGCCATTAAGATATGCAGAGCTTGGACAGTGCCACAGACACGAGCTGTCAGGCGCACTTCACGGACTGATGAGAGTAAGAACTTTCGTACAGGACGATGCTCATATCTTCATGCTGCCAGAGCAGACTAAGGAAGAAGTAACTAAGGTAATTCAGCTCTATGACGATATGTACAAGCTCTTCGGACTGCCATATCACATCGAGCTGTCAACTAGACCTGAGGATTCCATGGGAACTAAGGAAGAGTGGGATGCTGCTGAGACAGCACTCAAGGAAGCAATTGAGTCCATCGGCGTTCCTTACGTAATTAACGAGGGAGACGGTGCGTTCTACGGACCAAAGCTCGACTTCCATCTTGAGGATTCACTCGGAAGAACATGGCAGTGCGGAACTATTCAGCTCGACATGCAGATGCCACAGAGATTTGATATCTCATACGTTGGATCAGATGGTGAGAAGCACAGACCTCTCATGATTCACAGAGCTTGCTTCGGATCAGTTGAGAGATTCATCGGTATCCTGATTGAGAACTTCGCAGGCAAGTTCCCACTGTGGCTCGCACCTGTACAGGTTAAGCTCTGCACAGTAACAGAGGGTAACGTTGAATACGCATCCAAGGTTGCTGACAAGATGAGAGCTGCCGGCATCAGAGTTGAGGAAGACTTCCGTAACGAGAAGATCGGATACAAGATTAGAGAGGCTAGAAATGCTCGTAACAACTACATCTGCGTAATCGGAGATCAGGAAGTTGCAGACGGAACACTCACAGTAAGATCCATCAAGGAAGGCGAACTCGGAACAATGAATGCTGACGAGCTCATTAAGAACCTCGTTGAAGAGATCGCTACTAAAAAAATGTAATTAATGCGGCTGAGCTAAGAGTTAAAAGTGGACCGCCTTGAGCCGCCAGTGCTTAGTGAAATCGAGCAGGCGCCTGCGCCTAGCGAAGATTGAGCTTAGCACTGCTGCGAGCGAAAGAGAGTGAGAACGTGTCCACGTTAACTGCTTAGCGAAGGCGCAATAAGGAGAATTTATTATGAAATTCAAACGAGTATTAATAAAAGTCAGCGGTGAGGCGCTCGCCGGCGACGACAAGTTCGGCGTTAACGACGAGATGACTGTAGGCGTTGCCAAGCAGATTAAGGAAATCGTTGATGCAGGCGTACAAGTTGCTGTTGTATGTGGAGGAGGCAACTTCTTCAGAGGCAGAACTGGCGGTAACATTGACAAGCCAACAGCTGACTATATGGGAATGCTGGCAACTGTTATGAACGGACTGGCACTTCAGGACTCACTGTTATCAATTGGATGTGATGCCAAGTTGATGACAGCGATTGAGATTCGCGATATGGCTGAAGGTTACGCTCGTCGTAAAGCTCTCGATTATCTCGAAGAGGGCAAGGTCGTTATTTTTGGCGGCGGCACAGGTAGCCCATTCTTCACAACAGATACTACTGCAGCATTAAGAGCTGCTGAAATTGGCGCTGATGTACTGCTGCTCGCTAAGAATATCGATGCAGTTTACTCAGCTGACCCTAATGTGGATCCTAAGGCAGAGAGATATTCCGATTTGTCTTATATGGATATCATTGAGAAGGATCTTAAGGTTATGGACCTCACAGCAGCAACGCTGTGCAAGGATACAGGAACTAAAATTTATGTCTTCGCTCTCAAGGAAGAAGGCAATTTAATGAAAGTTATTAACGGCGAAAACGTCGGCACATTGATTCAATAGGAGGAAATACCATGTCCCACAGTAAGAAATCATTAGAAGAAAGAATCGAAAGCTCCAAGGGATTCCTGAAGGAGAACCTCAACACTGTTAGAGCCGGTAGAGCTAATCCTGCACTGCTCGACAAGGTAAACGTTTCGTATTATGGAACACCTACACCTCTTAAGCAGCTGGCTAATATTTCTGTTCCAGAGCCAAGAATGCTGTTAATTAGCCCATTCGATCCTAAGGCTATTTCTGATATTGAGAGAGGAATTAATGAGGCTAATATCGGAATTAACCCTACTAACGATGGCAAGGTTATCAGACTTGTAATTCCACAGCTGACAGAGGAGAGACGTAAAGAACTCGCTAAGGTTGTTAAGGGATACGGCGAAGATGCCAAGGTTGCAGTTCGTAACCTGAGAAGAGAACATGTTGATGAACTCAAGAAGGCTGAAAAGGCCGGCGAGATGACAGAAGATGATCTTAAGGGTGAACTCGATGATACAGAGAAGATTATCGAGAAGGCTATCAAGGCTATTGATGAGATTATTAAGGACAAAGAGCAGGAGCTGTTAGAGGTATAATGCTTACTCACGTTGGAATTATAATGGATGGCAACGGCAGATGGGCTAAGTCCCATAATGTGCCTCGTGTAATGGGGCACAATGCCGGTATGGAGTCCATGAAGAAAATTGTTATTGCTGCCTCTAATATGGGTATTAAACACCTGACTGTATATGCTTTCTCTACTGAGAATTGGAAGCGTAGCGCAGAAGAGGTAGGTGGCATTTTCAAGCTTATTGTAAAGTACGTCAATTCTGAGCTTGAAGAACTTGATAAGAACAATGTTCATATTAATATTCTTGGGGATTATAGTATGCTTCCTGAGGATAGTATCGCGGCAATCGACAAGATGGTCGGAAGGCTGGCCGGTAATGACGGATTGACATTTAATATTGCTCTTAATTATGGTGGACGAGATGAAATTCTGAAAAGCGTCAAGAAGCTGTACAAGGAGTTAGAGTCAGAAGCTAAGAGCATTGATGATGTTACTGAAGATGATATTTCAAGACACCTGTATACCGGTGAACTTGATATTCCTGATCCAGATCTTATTATTCGTACCAGCGGAGAAGAGAGAACGTCCAATTTCCTGGTATGGCAGGGTGCATACAGCGAGCTGATGTTCACTGACACACTGTGGCCTGACTTTACAGCAGACGAGTTTGCGGATATGTGCGAGAAATTCACGCATCGCAAGAGACGTTTTGGCGGAAGAGACAAGGAAGATAAATAATTATGAAAACCAGAGTTATTGCGGGCCTATGTATGGCTCCGCTGTTAGTGATATTGTGGCTGGGTAGCCTGCCACTTGCAGCTACAGGCGTTGCAATCGCAGCCATTGGACTCACTGAGTTCTATAACGGATGGGAAGCCCTTGGCGTTAAACCATCCAAGAAGATAGGCTATGTAATGATCGGTCTCCTGTATCTGATCCACTTCATTGTATTCTATGGACTAAGAGGAGATGCTTTCGTTGGCAGCAAGGGAATTGCTGAAGCAATTGCTTCCGAGCAGTATATGAGCATGTATTCTACTCAATTACTGGATCCATTGCTGATGCTGTGGCTGGTTGTTGCCATTGTTGCAGCTATGATGTACGGCTGGAAGATTAATGAGAGAGGCGCATATGACGCCATCGCTACAGTTGTAGGACTTGTGTACGTTGTATTTTTCTCCTATCACATTGTTCTGCTTGATAGACTGGCTGATGGCAGGCTGTTCACATGGACAGTAGTACTTGCTGCATTTGGCTCAGATATTTGTGCATACTTCACTGGATACAAATTCGGTAAGAGAAAGCTAGCACCTAATCTAAGTCCTAAGAAGACTGTTGAGGGAGCTATTGGCGGAGTTGTTGGAGCAGGACTTCTGTGCTGCGTATATGGACTGTTCTTCGCTAAACAGTATGTGCTGCAGTGCCTGTTCATCGGTATCGTTGGTGGTGCATTCTCACAGGCTGGCGATCTGACTGCAAGTGCTTTCAAGCGTAAGATGGGAATCAAGGATTACGGCAATCTTATCCCTGGACACGGCGGCGTTATGGATAGATTCGATAGCGTAATCTTCGTAGCACCATTCGTATATTATCTGGTACTTTTAACTGTCTAAACTAATTATTATGAAGAAAGTATTGATTCTCGGGAGCACTGGGTCCATCGGAACCCAGGCTCTCGACATTATTAGAGAGAATAAGGATAAATTCTGTGCTGTAGGACTCAGCTGTAGGAGCCGAGTGGACAATCTGTTAGATCAGGTTAGAGAATTCAGCCCTAAGGCCGTATGCGTTGGTAATGCCGATGATGCGGCAAGAGTTCAGGCAGAGTTCCCTGGTATTGCTGTTTATTATGGCGATGAAGGTCTTGTTGAAATAGCTAAGATGGATTGTGACATAGTCCTTAATTCCTTGATGGGTATTAGTGGATTGGCGCCAACCTATACAGCTATCTCGTGTGGCCGCGATATTGCGCTGGCTAACAAGGAAACTTTGGTCACTGGTGGTGCTCTTATCACTGAACTGTGCAAAGAAAAGGGCGTTAAACTGCTACCTGTAGACAGCGAGCACAGTGCTATATTCCAGTGCCTGGAGGGTAACAAGGATAGAAAGGTGAAGAGAATTCTTCTTACTGCCTCTGGTGGCCCTTTCAGAGGATATTCACTGAATCAGCTTGAAGGCGTTAGTGTAGAGCAGGCGCTCAATCATCCTAAGTGGAGCATGGGTAGCAAGATTACTATTGATTCGTCCACTATGATGAACAAGGGTCTTGAGGTAATTGAGGCTAAGTGGCTGTTCGATGTTGATGCTGAGAATATAGACATTCATGTTCATCCACAGAGCATAATTCACTCTATGGTTGAATTCTGCGATACCTCAGTAATTGCGCAGTTGGGACTCCCTGACATGAGAATTCCTATCAGTCTGGCGCTTAATTATCCAGATAGACTGGAGTACAGCGGTGAGAGTCTTGACTTCTTTACAGTAGGTAAGGAGCTAACATTTGAAAAGCCTGATCGCAAGGTATTTAAATGCATAGACCTGGCATATCAGGCAATTAAGGAAGGCGGTAGCTACCCTGTAGTAATGAACGGTGCTAACGAAGAGTTAGTTGCGATGTTCCTGGCGGGCAAGATCAACTTCCTGGATATTCCAAACACAATTGAGAAAGTAATGGAGAAGCATACTCCTGCAGTTCCAAGAACTGTAGAGGATATTCTTAACCTTGATGCTATAAGCAGAAAATTAGCGAGGGATTTAGTATAAGTGTTAACGGCAATTCTCTTTATCTTAATGATGTTAATACTCATTGCACCTCACGAGTTCGGTCACTTCATTGTAGCCAAGCTCGTTGGAGTTAAGGTTAATGAGTTCGCAATTGGTATGGGTCCTGAACTCTGGTCGAGGCAGAAGGGCGAGACCAAGTATACATTAAGAGCTGTCCCTATTGGCGGTTATAACGCTATGGAAGGAGAAGATGCTGATAGTGAGGATCCAAGAGGATTCAATAATCAGACTCCGCTAAGACGCATCGCCATCCTGATTGCGGGTGTGAGCATGAATGTGCTAATTGCAATTATCGTATGCACGATAATTGTTCAGATGAATGGCGTTGCGATTAACCAATTGGATCAGGTTGCTGCTGGTTCGCCAGCTGCAATTGCGGGCCTAGAACAAGGCGATAAGATTGGCGCGGTTAATGGGGTGCCTACTGAGAAGTGGACAGATGTAACTGCGGCAATAGATAAGTTTGATCCGGAGACAGATAAGACACTCGAATTAACAGCATTGCGTAATGGCAAGGAAGTGCCGCTTACAGTTGTTCCTAAGTTCAACGAAGAGTCACAGAGATATATGATAGGCATTACTGCTGCTGTATCCAAGAACCCTCTTAGGTGCATAGGAGGAGGCCTCGAACTTACCAAGAATCTTAATGACTCGATGCTGCAATCATTCGGAATGCTGTTCAGTGGCAAGGTGAGCAGTGATGATGTTAGCGGACCTGTAGGACTTGTTAAGATAGTAAATGAAACAACACAGATGGGAGCTCAATCTTATCTGCTGTTACTTGCTCTGGTGAGCCTCAATCTCGCTTTTACCAATATGTTGCCAATTCCAGCGTTAGATGGTGGCAAGATACTCTTCGTAATAGTTAAGTCTATTACGAGAGGCAAAGTTACTGACGAGATGGAGTACAAGGCAACTATGATAGGCTTTACACTGTTACTAATGCTGATTGTATTTGTTACGGTTAATGATATAGGAAACCTCTTTGGGTTGTAGTTAATTAGGTGAAGTACATGACTAAAACTGTTAATTGTGGTGGCGTTCTTATCGGAGGAGGCGCACCAATATCAATTCAATCAATGACTAATGTCGATACAAGGGATACTGATGCTCTTGTTAGACAGATTAATCAGCTAGCTGAAGCGGGTTGCGACATCGTAAGATGCGCAATTCCAGACATGGTAGCTGCCGAGTCATTCGGTAGAGCACGCAGGCTCGTTAGGGTACCGCTGGTAGCTGACATACATTTTGACCACAAACTTGCTATTGCAGCAATTGAGAATGGTGCAGATAAGATTCGTATCAATCCTGGCAACATTGGTAGCCTGGATAATGTTAAACGCGTTGTAGACAAGGCCAAGGAAAGGAATATTCCTATTCGTGTTGGCGTTAACTCGGGCTCTCTTGAGAAGGAGCTTATTGCTAAGTATGGCGGAGTTACTGCTAGAGGACTTGCCGAGAGTGGCGCTAATATGCTCAAGGTTATTGAGGATATGGGATATGATCAGCTCGTTGTATCCATCAAGTCGTCCAACGTTAAGATGAATTACGATGCTCATATGTTCCTCAAGGATATGACTGACCATCCTATGCATATTGGAATTACTGAGTCAGGTACACCTAGAAATGGCAAGCTAAAATCGGCAGTAGGAATTGGTTCTCTCTTGCTCGCTGGCGTTGGAGATACAATGCGCGTATCTCTAACAGAAGATCCGGTTGAAGAAGTATACATGGCCAAGAGAATCCTTGAGACTGTAGGACTTAGAGAAAAGGCAATTGAAGTTGTTTCATGCCCAACTTGTGGAAGAACTCAGATTGATCTAATTGGTCTTGCTAACGAAGCTGAGGAGAGACTTGAGCCTATAGCTGAAGAACGCAAGAAAGCTGGAAAAAAGCCTCTTAAGATTGCTGTTATGGGCTGTGCAGTTAACGGTCCTGGAGAGAGTAGAGAAGCTGACTATGGAATCGCTGGTGGCCGTGGTGAAGGATTGGTTTTCGAACACGGCGAGATATTAGAAAAGGTTCCTGAAGATAAACTGATAGATAGACTGATAGAAATAGTTAAGAATGATTAAAGTTCCTGAAGACGTTCTGACAATTGAAGAGCTGGAAGCTGCTTCTGGCAAGAAGGCAAGCGAGATAGATATCGAGATAACGGGTATCGGTCTTGAGAAGAAAAGCATGACGCTGAACATTGACGTCAAGCTTAATTTCGTAATGCCTAAGAATGCTGAGAACGTACTTAAGGATAAAATCAGAGCCAAGATAGGTTCTGTACATAGAATCAGACTCAATTATGAGTTTACAGGCGTTAAGACTGTTAGTGTTAAAGACGAAGAGCCAGCACCAGCTACTAGCTCATGGGCTGGTGGCAATTATAAGAGAAAGAAGGACGAGCCCGGATATACTAACGATGCAGGTGAATATGTAATTCTCGGCAAGGACTTTAATACTGAGCCACAGAACTTCACTCAGGTATTGGATCTTGTTGGTAGCAAGGATAGGGGAACAATCGAGGGAGAAATCTTTAAGATTGATTCTAGACCTATCAAGAGTGGACGTATATTACTTAGTATGTTCATTGCTAACAAGGCGAGAACATTCTGCCTCAAAGCTTTTATTTCTGATGAGAAAATGGCTGAAATAGAGGAGAATCTCAAACCTGGAGATATTATCAGAGCCCAGGGAATGCTCGAATTTGATACCTATGATCATGAGAATGTCATGATGGTACAGGCCATCAAGAAAGTCGAGAAAGAGATTAAGGAAGACACTTATGAAGGTGGCAAGAGAGTTGAACTCCACTGCCACTCCAAGATGAGTGATAATGATGGCTTTAATGAGGTTGCAGATATCGTTAACACAGCTGCACATTGGGGTCAACCTGCTGTTGCAATCACTGACCACGGTGTAGTACAGGGATTCCCTGATGCTGCCAAGGCTGCAGGCAAGCTGGCTAAGGCTGGCAAGGAAATCAAAGTCATTTATGGTGTTGAGGGATATTTGTATCCTGACGAGAATGCCAAGGACGAGGATGGCAAGATAGATATCACTAAGAATGGTGTATATCACATCATACTGCTCGTGCAGAACCAGACTGGTATGAAGAATCTCTACAAGCTGGTTAGTAAGTCCCATATCGATTATATATGGAAGGGCAGACCTCGTATGCCTCGTTCCCTCATTGAAGAGCATAGAGAGGGCCTGATTATAGGAAGTGCTTGCGAGGCAGGCGAACTGTACAGAGCAATCGTCGAAGGAAAGAGCGATGAGGAACTGGATAGAATCGCTTCCTTCTATGATTACCTTGAGATTCAGCCACTTTGCAACAACAAGTTCATGATTGAAAGAGGTATGGCATCCAGCAACGATGACATTATCGCTTTTAATAAGAAGGTAATTGAGATTGGAGATAGACTGGGTAAGTTGACCGTTGCAACAACTGATGCACATTATCCAACACCAGAAGCTTCAATTTACAGAAATATTGTTATGGCCGGAATCGGATTCCAGGACGCAGGAACCGAAGGACTCTATCTAAGAACAACCGACGAGATGATGAAAGAATTTTATTATCTCGGAGATAGAGCCGAAGAGGTCGTAGTTACTAATACTAATAAGATTGCCGATATGATTGATGATGGAATAATGCCTGTACCTAAGGGCAAATTCCCACCTAAGATTGAAGGCGCTGAAGATACTCTGAGAACTCTATGCTATGACAAGGCTCACGAGATATATGGAGATCCATTGCCAGAAGATATTGCTGAACGTCTTGAGACTGAACTGAATTCCATCATCGGCAATGGCTATGCCGTAATGTATATCGCAGCTCAGATGCTAGTTAAGAAGTCCAATGACGATGGATATCTGGTTGGTTCTAGAGGATCTGTAGGCTCATCATTTGCGGCAACCATGTCGGGCATCACAGAGGTTAATCCTCTGCCACCACACTATATCTGTCCTAAGTGCAAGAAATATGAACCTGCTAGCACTCTAGGACTGAATGATTACGATACTGGCTATGATATGCCTGAAAGAATGTGTCCAGATTGTGGCACCAGAATGAAGAAGGAAGGACTGAATATTCCTTTCGCAACATTCCTGGGATTCAAGGGAGATAAGGAGCCGGATATCGACCTTAACTTCGCTGGAGAGTATCAGCCTATAGCTCACAAGTATGTAGGCGAAATCTTCGGTGAGAAGAACGTATTCAAGGCAGGAACTGTAGCTACAATCGCTGATAAGACTGCTTATGGATATGTTAAGCACTATGTTGAAGATAATAATATTCAGGCTAACAAGTACGATGTAGATTATCTGACTCAGGGCTGCACTGGTGTTAAACGTACAACAGGACAGCATCCGGGCGGAATCATCGTAGTACCTGATGATCATGAGATATACGAGTTCTGTCCAATTCAGAGACCTGCTAACAAGAGGGACGTAGATATCATTACAACTCACTTCGATTACCACAAGATCGATGAGAACCTCCTCAAGCTGGATATTCTTGGACACGACGGTCCGCAGCTCATTAGACATCTGCAGCTGATGACTGGCGTTGATCCTATGGAGATACCTATGGATGATCAGAGAACACTCTCAATATTCACCAAGCTGGACGAACTGCATATTAAGAATCCGAATTACCGTTTCACCCACGGTACATACGCGATTCCTGAATTTGGCACGAACTTCACTCGTAACATGCTGGATGACATCAAGCCAACTACTGTTTCGGCTCTTATCAAGATGTCCGGATTCTCGCATGGTACTGACGTATGGACGAACAACGCGCAGGAGTTGATTAGAAATAAGACAGCTACTATCGATGAGGTAATTTCCTGCCGTGACGATATCATGAACTACTTGATTAAGAAGGGACTTGAGAATTCAGATGCCTTCCACATCATGGAGTTTGTTCGTAAGAATAAGGTTCTTTCTGATGAAGACCTTCAGAACATGAGAGATCACGGTGTTCCTGAGTGGTATATCTGGTCCTGCGACACTCTAAAGTACATGTTCCCGCGTGCGCATGCGGCTGCCTATGTAATGACGTCACTTAGAATGGCGTGGTTCAAGGTAAACTATCCTGAGGCTTTCTATGCGGCGTGGTTTACATCCAAGGTTGATGATTTTGATGCGGATGCAATCTTTAAATCAGCAGAGGATCTTGAGAAGATAATGGATGAAATCGATGAGCTTGGTAACACCGCAACTACCAAGCAGAAAGATTCACTGACAGTATACGAAGTAATGTACGAGATGATTTCTCGTGGTTATGAATTCGCTGATCCAGTACTTGGCATTGCTGAGGCGTGCAAGTTCAAAGTGCACAATGGCAAGGTAATGTTGCCATTCAATGCTGTAAATGGAATTGGTGATACTGCCGCAGAATCGCTTGTTAACGCTTATCAGGAGAACGATTTCTTCACTCTTGATGACGTTAGAACTAGAACTAAACTTAGCCAGGCGAATATTGAGGACCTGCAGAGACATGGTCTTTTCGAAGGACTGCCTGATAGCGCACAGATGACATTATTTGAATTAGCTTAGTATGAACAGAGAAGACAAACACAAGCAATGCATACGCGAGATTAAGGCGACTCTTATAGTCGTTCTGGCTTGTTGTATCTGGCATATTGGCACTGCATTCGCACTGAATGGTACGGGTCTGTATTTCCTTGGAATGCCTGCTTGGTTTAGCGTGTCTGTCTTCGGTACGATTATCATTGCTCTTGTAGGAGTGAGAGTTCTCCTAAAGTGTGTCTTCGTTGATTTCGACTATGATGACGAAGCAGATTGCAGTACAGGTTGCAATGGGGATTGTAGTCACTGTTCACAATCTGTATTGAATAAGGAGGATGGTAATGAGTAAGAATCAGATTATTATCCTCGCTATCTTAATAGTATATCTGCTGGTAAACGTGATTCTTGGAATCCTGTTTAGCAAGAAGCAGAGCAAGGCTAGCACATTGTCCGATGAAACAAATTTCTTCATAGGCGGACGTAATCTGAATGGACTGTTGCTGGCTATGACTACTATGGCTACATATACATCAGTTAGCTCATTCATCTCAGGACCTGGAGCTGCCGGACTTACTTACGGATATGCGCAGGCCTGGGTTGCAGCTGTTCAGGTACCGGTTACATTCCTGGTGTTGGGAGTTCTTGGTAACAAGTTGGCTATAGTATCCAGAAGAACCGGTGCTGTCACTGTAGTTGGATATCTCAAGGCCAGATATAAGAGTGATGCTCTCGTTGTTATTACGAGTCTCCTGATGGTTGCTTTCTTCATCGCTCAGATGATAGGCCAGTTCACTGGCGGTGCAACTATGGTATCCACAATTACTGGTCTTGACTACAAGGCTTCGCTTGCGATATTTGCAGTAGTTGTAATTGCATATACTGCATTCGGCGGATTCACAGCTGTTGCTGTTACAGATGCAATTCAGGGAATTGTAATGTGCATTGGTACATTCTTATTCCTCTTCTTCGTATTAAGAGCAGGTGGCGGCGTTAGCAACATTGATGCTAGTCTTCAGAACAACCTGCCGGGAGTATTCGATAACCTCACGGCTGTTTACACACCAGGAAGTCTTATCAGTTTCTGGGTACTGGTTGGATTTGGTACACTGGGATTGCCACAGACTGCGGTTAGATCTATGGGATTCAAGGACACTAAGAGCTTGCACTCTGCAATGTGGATTGGTGCTCTGACATGCAGTTTCGTAATAGTTGGAATGCATCTCGCTGGCGTATGGGCTGGTGCTCTTGTAGATACAGCGAATCTGCCAACATCTGACTATTTCATCCCATACATCATTCAGAAGATAATGCCTGTTGGCGTTGCTGGTATATTCCTAGCAGCTCCAATGGCTGCCGTAATGTCTACAGTAGATTCACTGCTGATTCTCGCTGTTGCATCTATTATTAAGGACCTATGGAAGAACTACGTAGTCAAGGATGTTGCCAGATATGACAAGAACGTCAAGAAGGCTAGCGCTATACTGACAATAGCTCTTGGACTTTTCGTCACAGTACTTGCTATCAAGCCACCTGAAATAATATTCTTCCTGAACCTCTTCGCAATGGGAGGACTTGAGTGCTCCTTCTTCTGGCCACTCGTAGGAGGACTTTTCTGGAAGAAAGGCACCAAGCAGGCTGCTATTGCAAGTTCCATCGGAGCTGCAGCAATATACGTGTTCTGCTACTACAACGTAATGTTAATTGGCATCAATGCCGTAGTATGGGGACTGATAGCGGGTGGAATTATCTATTTCGTAGTAGGAAATGCCACGATAGGAAAGGGACTGGATAAAGAAATTATTGATAAATGCTTCTAGATAAAGATTATCAGTAAGGAGGAGACCAATGATATTAGATAAATATAAGTCCGTCATAACAGAGATTTGCTTGGATGTTGATTATGGAGACTATACTGAAGCGCTTGAGTTACTTGATAATGTTATCGACGAACTAAAGCTTGATGCTCCACCGGCTGAAAAGCCTGATCTTTCTGCATTTCAGACAAGAGGGTATATTGATTTATCCACGTATATCAGTCTCTGCGAAGATGAACCATACGCTGAGATGATGGAGAATGCCTTCACACTGATTGCTTTTTGTGCAGCCAAAACTGAACTGTGTGCCAATGTCCTTGGACTGGGAGATCTTGCTGCCGAAACTGTAAGACTTGCGTATGCACAAGCTAATCTTTATCCCGCTCCTTTTAACGAAATGCTTATGACTACCGAAGGCTTCTATCGCATGATGTGGTATCCGTTCCTCGAATCTGACAGGGGCCTGGCATTGACATTTGCTTACAGACTAAAAAGCGGTAATGATGAATTTAAGATTGAATACTTATGTCGTCAAATTAGAGATGCCGATGATTGGACAAACTATAGATTTAACAAACGTCTGTACAGTTTCGTTGACTTTGACGAGTATGAAAATAATGTAAAGAACAGTTATATTATTGGTGGAAATAAAAGTGATGGTGCATGGAATTGTGCCATAATTGACAGCGTCCTCAGTACTCTCGAAAGGGGAGCATTAACCAGAAAGAATAAGGAATTGTGGGGATTTTCATTAAATGTAATGGCAAGTATGATTACGGATGTAGTAAAGGAACTCCCACTCGATACATATAATCATGAGGACATCGTATCACAATATGATTTAATCCTTAAACCTGTCACTGAACACATTCTTTATTTCTTCAGACACGGCTACAAGAGCGATTATGTCAATCCGATCAAAATAATACTGAAAGACATGGGTCATGATGCTGATTTTGAGTGCACGGAGTGCTACAGATTGCTGCAAGAAGCTATAAAGGGTGACTACGGGAAGGATAAGGCATCTAAAGAAGATGTTCTTGCTGCCGGAGCTTCACTTGTTTATGATCTGTCTGAAATCGATACAGAAGTTTTTAAGAGCACTGCTCTTAGTGACAAGCGAATATTTCTTTCCAGCTCATTCAGTGATATGCACGCTGAACGTGACTATTTGCTGACTCATATTTTCCCGCGTCTTAACATGATACTCAGATCATACGGAGTCAGACTTGTTCCTGTAGATCTCCGCGGAACTGCTCAAAACTGCGATGAAGACGAATACAACCGTCAATGCTTTAAATACTGCCTTGATGAGGTGGATAACTGTCGTCCGATGATGATTGGTATAATGGGTGAACGCTATGGTTGGATACCGTACGACTATAACAGTGATGATCAGGTCATGCTGGAGGTAATCAAGCAGACAGCAAGGGAGCACGGACTTAGTATTACAGATATCATCGGAAAGTCCATGACGCATCTTGAGATGATGTACGGACTCCAGGTTATGGATCCTGAGCGCTGTTATTTTTACTTCCGAAAAGTGAATTGCATTAATGGTGCGACCCAAAGTGATTTGGAAAGGCTGGGATATACCGAGAAATCGATGATGAATATGGTTGCTGAACAAATTCACATGATTACTTCGGCCTACGGTATCAAAACAATAGCACCACCTAACGAACGCGGATGTCATGTTCAGTATTATAATGCCGATTTCGATGGAAAGTATTTCAGCGGACTATCCGATCTCGGTGAAAATATATACAATGCAATAATCACTGATATAACTAATGAATTCATAGGTGTATCAAGAGACGAAGATTGGTTCATTCGCATGGAGAATTTCTGGGATGATGCCGCACATCAAACAATTCCTCACCCTAGGCTTAAAGAACTGTTGGAAGTCGACGCAGATAAAATATTTATTACCGGTCCGGAAGGCATAGGTAAAACTGTTCTGCTGGCCCAATACAGAGAAGTTCTGCGCAAGAATAACATAGTTGTAGCACAGGAGGCCCTGCTTGAACCTGATGTAAAGACTTTTGATGATATGTTGCAAAAGAATCCTATTATGGAACGATATATCTCGATAAAATTTGCTACAGATAATCCGGGTGTTAATGCACAGAGAACAGTTGTCATTATGGACGGCATTGAAAGATTTTTTGCTAAGGATAAAGTTGTTAACTTTAGCGACGCTCTGTGTACTATTTTGCCTGATGGTCCTAAATGGATAATTTGCGGAAATGATAAGAACAGCAAACCACCTAAAGGATTTACTGTTTTCAATATAACAGAACCACCTGCAAATTCAGAATCACTTATCAGAAATGCCGCATTGAGACATGGCAAGATCATTAATGATGCGATAACTGCACATCTTACCGAGGCAGCACAAAAGGGTAATGGAAACCCACTGTTCATAGATTTCATTGTTCGAAGATTGATGGCAATGCTGCAGGAGGACTATCAAAGTGGCGATCATATCAAATGGATGGAGAAGATTATTGATGGCATAGATGGTTCTATAGAGGGTGCCGCTGACCTGATAATCGACCGTGCAGCACGAGCTTCGGCATATGAAGGCGTTACGAATGAGATAATAGACTATCTTAAAAGCAAAAAACTCGGTTCTGCTTCTGAAGAAGAAATTGCAAAGCACCTTAGCTCTAAAGGACTGCTTCCGGAACGTCCGAAGGAAAAATTGTTTGGCGGTGGCGCTGCACTTAAGAAATATAACAAAGAAGTCAGGCTGATTCTTATTGACAGCGGAGCACTTCTAAAACCGCTGCTGGTATTCGATAACGGCATGACAACATGGTCACTCGGTCATATGTCCTTGAGATGATAATGTGAATAATTGATAATAATTCAATTAAAGAAGGGAAAATGTTATGGTAGAGAATAATGCAACAGGTTATCTGGTAGCTTCTATTTGTATAGCAATCATATCGGGAATGATTGCTTTCATTGGTTATGGCTATGATATTAAGACTTGGATTAAGATAGTATATATCCTGCTGTTTCTGGTGAGTTTATATCCTATAATTAATAAAAAAGATGAAATAAATAATAAAATCAGAAAGACTATGCCGGAAATGCTTCTCAAGATAGATGGGGTGCTTTGCGAAATAAGCTGGTCACTTTTGATAATAGCCCTCTTTTGTGATCCGAATAAAGTTGCTGTAACATTAATACTTACTGATGCTGCTTCCTTTACAAGATTTGCTGAATATTCGCCGATTATTCTGGGCGCTTTCTATGCTCTGCATCTGGTGGGTATGGCGTTCCTGGCTCTCACTAAAGGAA
>R21__coassemble_593_pt1 | contig 28957 bp, 30 predicted proteins | sample R21__metabat2_high_PE_011 | metagenome-assembled genome bin R21
GATCTGCGGCAAGGAAGGTTCAACCGTACATCTGAAGGTTAAGAAGTAGGAGGCACGGCATGAACGCAGAACTAGCAGCAACTATCGTTCTCGGACTTATTGGATCTAATCTCGCAGTCGAGATCTTCAAAGCCTGGAGAGAGAATAGGAAGAAGAAAAAAGAAGACAAAGAAAAACAAGAGAATCTCATCACACTGGAAGACATAAAGCCGCTACTTGACGGCGTCAAGGAACTACTGGGCGAAGCCTTGGACAAGAGGCTGAGACAATGGAACAGATCCACAACAAGAACCGAAGACGCATGGAACGAGATCAAGGCACTTTATGGACCATACAGAGCTCTCGGAGGTAACGGCTCGAGAGAGAAGAGATTCAAGGAAGCTGAAAAGAAGCCATTCACTGATTAAGGCTTCTTGATATTGCCCTCTACGGAGGGGCATAGTATCCTCCTTTCTGAAATAGTTTCGGAAGTCGGGCGGCTATACCGCCGCCCACCGAGACTTCCGAGATGAAAAAATAATAAATAAGGGGTTAAGCAAAGAGGCAGTGGGGATGTTTCCTCGCTGACTCTTTTTTTGTTGCTAAAAATATGGTACCGGGGGTTGAAGGCAGTGATATCAAGCCTTCTGGAAGGTGGCACACTTTTGGCAAAAATATGCCAGTTTAGACCACCCTGACAAAAGAAAGAAAGAAAAACAAAACACCGCAACTCGTTGAAATTGCAGTGTTTTGACTTGGTGTCCCAGGGGGGATTCGAACCCCCAACACCTGCTTTAGGAGAGCAGTGCTCTATCCCCTGAGCTACTGAGACATATTTTGTTCTAAAAATATATAATGTTAAGTCCTTAACAACGGGCTAATAATAACACAGTTTTCTTGATATAACAAGGCGTATGGGGTACAATGCAATTGTGGAAATTGGGTCTGTAGCAAGCACGCTAGAGGCATTTAATTCAATATACCAAGGAGATGAAACTATGTATAAGGAAACTTTAAGACAGGCATGGGTAGAGATTGATCTCGGTGCATTCGATCACAATGTTAAGCAGATCAAGAAGCAGCTGAACGGCGTTCCAATGATCGGCGTTATTAAGGCTAACGCTTATGGTCATGGCGCAACAGAGTGTGCTAAGGTGCTGTGGGCTAACGGATGCCGTATGTTCGCAGTAGCAACTATTGAAGAAGGCGTTAAGCTGAGAGAAGATGGTATTGAAGGCGACATCATCGTTCTGGGACTTACTCCACTGAACTGTGCAGATGTAGTTGTTGAGTACAACCTGACTCCAGTTATCATGTCATTAGAGCAGTGCCAGGTACTGAATGATGAGGCTCTCAAGCAGGGCAAGAAGGATATGAAGTGTCTGTTCGCTCTTGATACAGGAATGGGAAGAATCGGATACAGAGTATTCACTGAGGAAGAGAGAGAATTCTCAGCTCAGAGATTTAAGAAGATGGACGACCTGCCAGGTATCGAAATTGCAGGAGTTATTACTCACTTCTCAACAGCAGATGAAGAGCAGAGAGAATATACTAATAGCCAGATTGCTAACTATAACGCATTTATCGAGAAGATTAACGGAATGGGATATCATCCTAAGAAGATTTGCGCTAACTCAGCAGCTATCATGGTATATCCTGAGGTTCACTTCGACGCTGCAAGACCTGGTATCATTCTGTACGGTCTCGCACCATCCGGATACCTCAAGGGCAAGGTTCTTGACCTCAAGCCAGTTATGTCAGTTCACGCTGAAATCCTTAACCTGAAGGACGTTCCTGCAGGCACTAGCGTTAGCTATGCTCGTAAGTTCACTTCTGAGAAGGATACTAAGATTGCTACTATTGGACTGGGATATGCAGACGGTTATTCAAGACTGAACAGCAACAAGATCTTCGCACTGTGCAATGGTGTTAAGTGCCCAGTTATCGGCAACATCTGCATGGACCAGTGCATGGTTGATGTAACTAATGTTCCTGATGTTAAGTACGGTGATGAGATTGTTATTATGGGTCAGTCCGGAGATCTCGAATATACAGCTGATGATATCGCAGCAATCAACGGAACAATCAACTACGAGATTACATGTGCATTTGACTTAAGACTCCCTAAGGTATATAAGAACTATCCTAAGGAGCTGCTCAAATAAGAATGACTTTTCTTAACGGATTAGCACAATTTGATGGTAATTTACTGATCGGCATCCAGCACGCGCTGAATGCCGATTGGTTTACTATGGCAATGAAGACCATTACAGTCATAGGCAATTATGGTTGGGCTTCTATATTATTGTGTCTAATTCTAATGGCATACAAGAAGACAAGACGTCTCGGCATTGTATGCGCAGCATCAGTATTACTTACATTTATATGTTGTACTGGAATTATCAAGCCTATAGTAGATAGAGCAAGACCATGGGAGATTCTAGATGGTGTTAAGATGCTGATAGCTGATCCAGGCGACTCATCGTTCCCTAGCGGTCATGCGTCAAATACTATGTCGGTTGCTTTTGCCCTGTGGCTGAACACAAGGGATAATAGATTGCTAAGCGATATGGATTACGCCAAGCTGCATCGCTGGAGCTATCTCGCAATTGGAATTGCGCTCTTGGTCGGACTATCCAGAATATATCTTGGAATGCATTTCCCTAGCGATGTAATCGCTGCAATGATAATTGCTATAATTTGTTCTATGATAATTCACAAAATCTATATAAAAGTAGCGTTCGAACATGTTATTATTAGCAAGTACTAAAAATAAACTAATTGGAGATAATATATGAAGAAGAAACTGTTAGCAGTAGCACTGATTGGAATCATGGTTTTCGCGCTCACTTCCTGTGGAGGAGTCCTAGGTAAGTGGAGAATCACTGAAGTCACAGCCGGAGATATCACCATGACTGAACAGGACATCAGTGATATGGGCATTGACGCAGGATTTCTGAAGATTAACAAGAGTGGTGGTTGCACTATTAATATTCTCGGCGATGAGTATGAAGGTACTTGGACAGAGGCTGATGATGGAACTATCACACTGACATATGGAGACAACCTAACTGCAACAGGAACTATTGCGGATGGAGTAATGTCACTGACAGACGCACAAGGTTCTGTATACAAACTCGCTAAATAAGAAATGATTGAATTCGGTAATAAATGGGACGAGCTGCTGAAGGATGAGTTCACTAAGGACTACTACCTGAAATTGCGCTCGTTTCTTGTTAATGAATATAAGACGCATACCGTATATCCACCAATGGATGATGTGTTTAATGCGCTGAAGTTGACATCCTACGAGGATGTCAAGGCCGTGATACTCGGACAGGATCCGTATCACGAGCCACGCCAGGCCCACGGGCTGGCCTTCAGCGTCCCAGCAGATATGCAGTATCCACCATCACTGGTGAATATCTTTAAGGAGCTAGAAGACGATATGGGAATCATTCCTAGCCGTAACAATTCCGAAGGAGTGCTGGTGCCATGGGCCAAGCAGGGAGTGCTGCTGCTCAATACCGCACTTACGGTCAGAGCACATGAAGCCAATTCACATAGAGGTCAGGGCTGGGAAGAATTCACGGACGCTGTAATTAAGATACTGGCCAAGAGAGACAAGCCTATGGTCTTCATTCTCTGGGGATCCAACGCCATCAGCAAGAAAGAACTCATAGAGAGAGCGGAGCAGGAGGCAGGCGTGAGACACCTCATTATCACTGCGCCACATCCTAGTCCATTATCTGCATATAGGGGATTTTTCGGAGGTAGATACTTCTCTAGAACGAACTATTTCCTGATGGATAATGGTATTGACCCAATAGACTGGAGTCTTCACTAAGTATTCACAGATAATACATGGACAGAACTAAGCCTCGGTGTTATCATGATGAAGTAATAAATTACTAATAGAAAGGCAACAACAATGAACGAGAAAAAACTCAGACAATCACCTATCGTAATCGCACTGTACGTACTGGCTGTACTCGTACTGATTTATGCATTCTATCAGGTTGGCAGCACAGTTAAGTACATTGCTTCTTATTATAGTCAGTATGGAATGTCTCCATCATTCGGTGAGTCCGTAGGTTATGTACTCTCCGCAGTATATCAGCCACTGGTAATGGCAATTCTGCTCGGAGCTGCAGGATACATCCTGAATGAGGTAAGAGCATTAAACCCTGCGTACTATGCAACTAAGGAAGAGCTCGAGGCAATCAAGGCTGCAAGAAAGGCAGCTAAGTCCAAGGCTAAGCTGGAAGTAAGTGTTGAGGATGCAGAGGCAGAACCAACTGTTGTATTCGAGTCCGTAGAGGCTGCAGACGCAACACCAGAGGAAGAAGCCCTCAAGCAGGCAGAAGAAAATCTGTAAAAACTAATAGGTAGATAACATAAAAAATAACTGCAGTGAATGAAAATTCGCTGCAGTTTTTGCGTGAAATTAATTCTTATAGACAGAATATTGATTATGTTCTAGGGGCGTTAACCCCCTTAGAACTCCTATATAGATATTATACACATAAAATGGGGTGTTTCAATATGAACACCTCATTATTAATTTAACTTTAATATTGCGCAAAAAACTCTGAAATCCTTGATTTTTCAGCATTTCGAAAGAAATGACCATTGGACCGGAATCAATATTTCGTTCCATATTTCGGAGGTAATATATGTCGGTTCTCTTATTCTCACCTGAACAGGTTGATCAACTGAATAAGAACCCATATGTCATCCAGGCTACAGAGAGAAGGGTAACCTATACGGATGCATTCAAGAAGCTGTTCGTGCAGCAATATAGAGATGGTATGCCACCAAGAGAAATCTTCTATAACGCAGGATTCGATGTTAGAGCACTTGGCTACAAGCGTATCGAAAGAGCATCAAAGCGCTGGCGCACTATGAATAACGAGGGAAGATTTGGTCTTGATGAAGATATCGTAACAGCACAGGACAGAAGCATGGGTCGCAAGGGTATGCTCGAATCCAGACTCGAGAAACTCAACGAGAGAATCAATAGCCTCACCGAAGAAAACGCTCAGCTCAGAGAACAGATTGCAGCTCTGGAGCACAGAGCATAACGATGGTATGTCCGGCAATACGGCCGTTCATATAAATGCATTTTAGTTTTATTAATAAAACGAAAAACAGAAAGGAGAAAACGAAATGCGCAAGAAATTATTTGCCATCCTCATGTCAGCAATGATGATGGTAACATTCATGCCAGCAATGGCATTCGCAGTAACTACAGAATATAAGCTGGAAAATGTTCAGTGGACAGGATACACTGAGTGTACTGGCGATATCGTTCTGTATACAACAGGTGATACTTCAACAACTAGAGAAGTTGTTCTTCCTGGTGTAAAGGCTGAACTGACAAAAACTTGGGATGCTACCAACAATTGTGTAAAAGTAACAGCAAGCTTTGCAGGTCATGTAGCACCACTTACCACAACTGGCTATGATCTAAAAAAATACTACTACGATCTTACTGGTGCAACTCTAGTATATGGAGATACTGCAGCTAAAAAGTCTATGGATGCTGATGACTTCATGGATTGCTATAGCTATAATTCAAGAACTCTGGCTGTAACATTTGATGCAACTCGGTATGCAGATGGCTTTAAGGTTGTAGTTCCTACATATGTTGAAAACTATGCTGCAGAAAAGACCGACAATTCTTTGACTGTAAGTTTCTCTAATATAGAAACTTGTGGTAAAGCTGATGTTACATTTGCATTCCCTGCATATGAGCCATATGAGGAAGCAACAGTAACTCTGGTTCCAACAGTAAAGACAAAGGTTAATGAAACAGCTTACTGGACTGGTGTTCCAGCAACACAGTCTCTCAAGATTACAACTATCAAGGGAAAAACAAATCTTGAAAAGACTGAACTGAACCTCGATGGACAAAAGACTTCCGGTTCTCTGACAAATTACTGGAATAAGGATAATGCCGCTGATACAGAAGGAACTGCAACATCAGCGGTAGAAGTAAACATGCCATATGATGGAGCTGAGCATGCATTCAACGTTCCTACTAAGGGCGTTAAGGTAGAGTACAAGGTTAAGTCAATTAATGGAGTTAATGTAGCTAGCCCAGCTTATACTGAGACAGCTCCAACTCTCAAAGATGTTGCTTCTTCGAAGGTATTCTATGTAAAGGTTACTAAGAAAGGAACCCTTGATATCGTTAAATACCTGCAGGTTAATGCAACTGTTACACAAGCTAACGTAACAATTGGTATTCAAAACGGTCAGATTTATCAGGGAGAAACAGTTGATCCATATGCTTGCATTAAGGTTGAGGGAGTAAACAGTACTGATAAGGCTGCTGTAAAGGCTGATGCTGAAGCAATTAAAGCTGTACTTAAGTCAGTATATACTGCAACTGCAACTCCATCTAAGGACGGTTCCAAAATCGTTGTTGAGGCTACAAAGAAGACTTTAACTGATGCTGAAAAGTTAGCTTTTGCTAAGGCTACTGCAAACTACAATGTATCTTATACAGATCTTTCATATGAGATGGATGGAACACTGACTGTTACAACTGGAACTTTTGTTAACGAAATTTCCTTCGACGGCACTATCGCTAAGAAGACTTACAAGAACAAGGGCACTAAGCTGACTAAGAATCACACAATTCAGGTTGTTGCTAATGCAACTTCCGGCGTAGCTCCTACTTTCAAGCTGATCAACGCTAATAGCAAGATTACAATCGACAAGGCTACTGGTAAGATTACAGTTAAGAAGGGACTCAAGAAGGGAACTTATAAGTTCACAGTTAAGGCTTATGGTGCTGCTGGTAACGGATACAAGGCAACATCCGAGACTCACGAGATGACAATCAAGGTTGCTAAGAAGTAATTCTTTGACAGATTAATTATCAGACAACACATTTGCGAGAGAACCATTTCGATGGTTCTCTCGTATTAATTAAAGAAATGAACAGCTAAATTATGAATAGAAAAAATATAATTTGTATTTTCACAATTTCGATTAGCTGTTTGCTACTGTTGCCATACTGCCTTGGAAGATGGTTCGATTATTTCGTCAATATATCAATAGGAATATATCTTCCATATATGGGCGCTGTTTTAGGAGCAGGTGCAGTTTTATTGGGCGTAATTATTACTATTTGGGCTCAGGATGATAATAATAAGGTGATGTTAAGATTATCGAATATGCCATACAATGATGTTTTCGGAAACAGTTATGAACAAAAGGGAATCCTGGCTTTGAATCAAATGCTGTTTCAATAGATAAAAGTGACCTTTCAAAATTCGTTTAAAGAATGTAGGATTTCGGTCCAAGATCGTTCGCAATAATTCTTTATGTCATATATTATTCCTCTATCAAAAAAGAATGGAGGACTATTAAATGACACACACTGTAAATGTAAAATATAAAGATCGAGTATTCAGAGCATATTTCGGTGCTGAGGAGAATCGCGACAAATTGCTATCTCTCTACAACGCACTCAATGACTCGAACTACGAAGATCCTGCAGAGCTTGAGATTAATACTTTGGACGATGTCATATACATGAAGATGAAAAACGACGTCTCATTCATAGTGGGCGGCTACATGTCGCTGTATGAGCACCAGAGTACAATTAATCCAAACATGCCGTTCAGAGGGCTCTGCTACTTCGCGAAGATGTACGAGAAATACAGAGTGCAGAATCACATTAACATGTTCACAAGCGCGCTGCAGAAGATTCCGACGCCGCAGTACTATGTTTTTTACAATGGCAAGGCAGATGCGCCGGATAAAACAATGCTCAAATTGTCGGATGCATTCATGCAGCCGGTTAAGGAAGGCAAATTCGAGTGGACAGCGGTAATGCTGAATGTTAACCATGGCAGGAATAAAGAACTGATGGACAAGTGCAAGCCACTTGCGGAGTATGCGATGTTGGTAGCTAAGGCAAGAGAGTATCTTGCGGATGGAATGGAATTCTCGGAAGCAATTTACGAAGCTGTAAATTGGTGCATTAATAACGATTGTATGGTAGAATATCTTCGTAAACATCGGGAGGAGGTTACTGATATGTGGCTTACTGAATATAACGAAGATGAGATTAAAGAAGCAATGAGGCTTGATGGCATTGCTGAGGGCCGTGCTGTTGGACTTGTGACTGCGGTTGAGTCAATCATGGCCAATCTGAGTCTGCCACTGGCTGAGGCCTGCAAGGCGCTCAACACAACGATTGAAGAGTACAATAGAATGAAGGAAAGCCTGAGCAAGCAGGGCTAACCCAAAACAGTATATAATTAGGATTATTCACTCCGAACCACCAATGGTTCGGAGTTTTTGTTATGCAAAAAACCTGCTAAGAAAAGTCAATAAGATTTTTCTTAGCATCAATTCCAACACTAAGTAGAGCCTACAAGGAACTACAGCAGATGGAGCAAGGCTGTAAAGGTGAAGAGTAAATAATAAAATATGAGAGCGGCTCGTTAGAGAGCCGCTCTTATTGCGTTTAATAGGTCGTCGTATTCTTCGAATGCTTGCAGCTGTGGGTAGTCCTGCTTGATCTTCTCGGTGGAGCGGAAGAGGAATCCTGCCTTGCTGTTGAGTATCATGTCGAGGTCGTTGTAGCTGTCTCCTGCTGCAATGGTATCGTAGCCGATAGACTGTAGACCTTTGACAGTTGTGAGCTTGGAGTCCTTGCATCTCATCCTTACTGACTCGATGTAACCTTCGTCATCGATGATTAGCTCATTGCACATGATCATAGGCCAGTCGAGGTGAGCCATCATTGGTTTGGCAAACTGCTCGAATGTGTCACTCAGTATGATTACCTGCGTTTCCTGTCTCAGTGTATCGAGGAATTCCTTGGCACCTGGCAGTGGCTTGATCTTAGCGATGGTGTTCTGAACGTCAGTGAGCTTCATGCCGTGCTCTTTCAGGATACCGATTCTCCACTTCATGAGCTTGTCGTAGTCAGGCTCGTCTCTAGTTGTTCTCTTGAGCTCTGGAATGCCACTCTCCTTGGCGAATTCAATCCAGATTTCTGGCATTATTACACCTTCCATATCTAGGCATACAATATTCATATCTATCTTCCTTTCTAGTCAATTGGGAATCCGTAGTAAGGTAATATGCTGGCTGTATCGAGGTTCTCGGTGTAGCCTGCAATCATGCCCTGGGCATAGCTGCCGCTAGGGTATTTATCCCCGTATATTATGCGTGTAGTGGTGCGGAAGCGTACTCTCTCTACTTCGAAGAGCGTGGCTAGTCCGCCTGCTATCTGTTCAGCTATCTCTGAGGATAGTGAAGAGAGTGTAGGGTTGACCAGCAGCTCGGAGAGGTACATCTCATCGTCTGTTCCGTGGTCAATTGCGCATATCGCATCTCCGCCGTTAATGAGGAGGTAGCCCTGTGAATTGACGCTGTCTTCCTTGATGAATTTGGCAAATCTATTGCTTAATTGGATGTGCGGTACATCTGCAAGGAACTCGTTCCTTAGCTTGTTGTACTTCATATGGCCTACCATCTGTATCTTGAGATTGAGGTCATTGGATTCAGCAGTAAGTTCTCTGGCATAAAATCCAGGGTCGTAGTCGAGTCTGCCATAGAATAGCACCAGACGGTCTTCAGCGGGGCATATCAGGGAGATATTGCCCTTGGCAGTAACTTTGTCCCTTACGTACTTAACGAGCTCCTTAGCGTAACCATGGCCTCTTGATTCAGGCCTAGTGCATATAGCGTAGCTGACCTGAACTTTCTGTCCATTCACTTCGCCTACATCGAATAGGGTGAGAAATGAGTGCAACTTTTTCTTGTGCTCGCAGACATAGCCCTTGGCCTTGAGGTCGGTGTAGACCTTGTCTACGAACTCCGGCTCATCACCGAAGACTTCACACCATACGGAGCGCATCTCTTCATATTCGTTTTTTCTGAGTTTGCGTATCTTCATTTCTCTCTAGCGAAATACTTCATCAGCAGGATGTCTGGATGGTAGCTGAGCTTGGCTTTACGGAGTCCCTCAAGTCCCATATCTTCCTCGCGGTTGAAGTACTGAATAGTTGGATGCAGTTCTGTGACCATTCTTGCGAATTCACGGTTGATCATCGTGTAGGCTCCCTCGATGTTAGGGAGAGCCTTCTCGAAGTGGACGTCGCAGCACTCAGGATCCAGCATGGTTCCTGCCGAGAATGCGACAGGGTTGCCGTTCTGGTAGAGTAGGCCTGACATGAATCCCAGCGCATCGAAATTGTCGAACATACAATTAATGGCGATTGCCTCGGATGCAAGATCTGGGTCGGATTTCTCTTTATAGAATTCAGCTACGAAATCGTGTGCGAGATGGAGATTGTCTGAAGTGATTCTAACATACTCATAGTCGCCATTTCTCTCGAATTTGTTGATGTGATTTCTCTTGGCGCTGAGTTTGCGGCCTGCGAGGTTGCAGAGTTTGTCTGCTGTATACATATAGTCCGCATTATCGCGGTCCTCTGATATCTCGAATTTGTCTCCATAGAGAGGAAGGAACTCTTGAAGGGTTTTGTCCGTAAGGCCTCTGATAACCAGTTTGTTGCCCTTACTGTGAGAATCCTCGAGGAGCATTTCCATCGATTCTCTTACATCGCCGTCACCCTTAGGATAGGAGAACATCTCCCATCTAGGATTGCCTACGAGCAATCTGTTATCTGTAAAGCAAATCTTAGGCTCGTATGCGTGGCGCCACATATACATATTGGCAAAACTATAATCTGCGTTGTGACATCCACATGCGCAGATCATCGATTCAACTGCCGCCTTATCTTCTAGTTCTATATCCCTCCAAGGAATCATAGTAGCCTCCTATAGTTCTTTCATATATATAATATACCTATCGATTCTTGATTTCCAGCTCTCATGGCTGTATGATAATAAAGTAAAGAGGAGAAAGGAGATTTCCAATGATTACTAAGGATATGATTATCGGTGAGGTTATTGAACAGCATCCTGATCTGATTCGTGCATTCTTCGCTAATGGAATGATGTGCATCGGTTGTCCTGCATCGCAGGGTGAGTCAATCGAGGCTGCCGCACAGGTTCACGGTCTTGATGCAGACCAGCTTGTTACTGCACTTAACGAGGCGTTAGAAGCTTAATAAGGCAAGCGAAAAGAAAAGATTAAAATAAAGAGGCTTTACACACTTCATAAATAGAGGCGAGAGCCGTACTCTATTTATGAAGTGGTGTAAAGCCTTGTTTTTATTCTGTTCTTAGAGCAACTACTGGATCTTTCTTAGCAGCCATTCCTGATGGGATGAGTCCCGCTATGAATGTCAGGAAGATACTGATAAGAATCAGTATGATGGCGCCGGCGGCAGGCAGTACTGCCTTCAATGCCGCAATGCCAGTCAGATGTATCAGTATGGCATTGATCGGAATCAGCAGTATCAAGCTGGTGATGATTCCGATAACGCCGGCGCACAGTCCAACGATAACTGTCTCTGCATTGAAGATGCGAGAGATGTCCTTCTTGGATGCGCCGATGGCACGGAGAATACCAATTTCCTTAGTTCTCTCGAGAACTGAGATGTAGGTGATAACTCCTATCATGATTGAAGATACGATCAGTGATATTGCTACGAAAGCAATCAGTACATAACTGACTGCGTTAGTAATCTTCTTAACAGATCTCAGCAGCACACCTGTGATGTCTGTGTAACTGATGACCTTGTCGTCCTCCTTAGCTGCTTCCATATCATCGTTGTACTTGTCGATGAAGTCCATGAATTTCTCCTTGGACTCAAAGTTCTTCATATAGAAGGATATGGAGAAAGGCTTGCTGATATCCGCATAGCCGAGAGTTCTCAAGTTGTTGTCCAGGTTAGCATCAGCTCCGCTACCTGCGTATGATGAGATGAGTCTAGTGAGGTCATCTTCAGTCATATTGAACTTGAATGCACTAGCGATGCCTGCTGGGTCTACGTTGAACATGCTGCCCATATCTGTTGCAACAGCGGCCATTGCTGCTGGTACATTGGCAGCCGTCTTCTGGAGAGCGATGCCCTCAGCATAGGCGGATACCTTGGCAACAGTATTCTCATTAGCCATGAAGTCCTGAATTATTCCTGCGAGTTTGCCAGTTACTGTAGAAGCATCACCGGTGATAGGAGCTGCTTTCTTGAATTCAGTACATAGAGTCTTACCGAGGTTATTGATGATTGAGGCATGCTCACTAGTATCCTGACATGCTGCAAATGCCTCATCGATAACTGATTCGCTAATGTTGTAATCAGAACCACTACCACCGAGCTCCATTGCCTTGGAGACAATGGACTGTCCTTGCATTCCAGAAGATACGAAGATATCCTTAATCAGCTCTTCAGGATTAGCATCCGATAACGCCTTGGTTGCATTGTCTATAATGGACTGCTTGATGTTATCCGGATTCATATCGCCGCCAAGGGACTTCTTGAGTTTGTTCTGATCGATGCTGATCATGTTCTCGAATCCGAGACCTTTGTTCTCGCCGTCTGCCAGCTGCTTGAAAGTCTTGCCACTGAAGACATCTGTCTTCTCGTGCAGGCGCTGCTGCTTGACGATTTCGCTATCTGCCGCTACATCAATTACATGACGAGTGAGAGCTGGTAGATAGCCAACTCCGAATTTGGAATTGCCGGAGGTATTGTCCTTGTTAGGAATAGCGATGCAGGAAATATGAACCTTCTCACTGTCTTCGATAACACCCTTCATATAGTCGTCATCATCAGACATATCTTCCCATACATCGTAACCGCTGTTGTATCTATACTTGGCTGACGCAGGAACGAGTGAATACTCGATATCCATCAGCTCGTCGAGAGTCCACTTGGAAGGCTTCTCATCGATAGTGTATTCCTCGCCCTCCATGATAGTGGAAATCATATCCTTCATCTTCTCAGGATTCTTGAGTCCGAGAGAATAAGCGAAGTAGTCGCTCATGGAGTTCTCACTCTCGAGAATCAGTACAGCTTCATCGTATTTCTCAGGCCATGAGCCCTTAATAACGGTGTACTGCTCTCTGTTCATCTTGTCATTGTCTGTGAGCTCGAAGAAAACATCGTTGTTGGAGAACGCCATTGCGGCTTGCTGCATGCCGTTCATATATGAGGACAGAACAGTGCTAGGATTGATCTGCGTTACACCGTATTTCATATCGCTCATATACAGCTGAGGCTTGATGCCGTAGCTGTACTGAATGAAGTTAAAGCAATCCTTGAGCTCTCCATCCTTGTTGTCGTTAACGTGGTTGTTAAAACTTCTAAGGTCGTTGGTGCCGATGCTTGCGAACATCTGCGACATGACCTGCTGCTCCTTAACCTTACCAGCCTCACCATTCTTGTCGTCCTCAGCCGCGTTGGAGAAAGCGCTTAGCATTGCTGTCAGATCTGCTTTCTCTGAGTTAAGAGTCAGAGGGTAGGATGTGAGCGTATCGTTCTCCATCTGATCGATGTAGTTCTGGAATCCGCTGGATACAGACAGGATCAAAGCGATACCGATAATGCCTATGCTGCCGGCGAATGCGGTCAGCAATGTACGAGCCTTCTTAGTCTTGAGGTTGTTGAAAGAGAGCTGAAGTGCAGTTCTGAACGCCATTGACTTGTTCTTGAACTTTTGATGATTCTCAGCATCTGCCTTCTCAGGTACGTATGGATTGGAATCACCGATAACCTTACCATCAGAAAGATTAACGATTCTCGTTGAGTACTGATTAGCCAGGTCAGGGTTGTGCGTAACCATGACAACCAGTCTGTCAGTTGCAACCTGCTTTAAGATCGCCATGACCTGTTCACTTGTCTCAGTATCGAGGGCACCGGTAGGCTCATCTGCCAGCAGGATGTCTGGGTTGTTGATGAGAGCTCTTGCGATAGCAACTCTCTGCATCTGACCACCTGACATCTGTGCAGGTTTCTTGTTCAGCTGGTCGCCAAGGCCTACCTCTTCGAGGGCCTTGATAGCGCGCTGACGACGATCCTCATCGCTAACACCAGATACTGTCAGCGCAAGTTCAACGTTGGCCAGAACAGTCTGGTGAGGAATCAGATTGTAGCTCTGGAATACAAATCCGATGGAATGGTTACGATAAGCATCCCAATCTGCATCCTTGTATTCCTTAGTACTGATGCCATTGATAATTAGGTCTCCGTCAGTGTACTGATCGAGACCACCCATGATATTAAGAAGGGTAGTCTTGCCGCAGCCGGACTGTCCGAGAATGCTGACAAATTCGCTTTCACGGAAAGCCAGGTCAACACCTCTCAGCGCGTGAACGACTTCACCACCCGTTTCGTAATCTTTAGTTATATTCTTAAGTTCGAGCATAGCCAGATATCCTTTCAACTATGATATACAACACTTTATTATACTGCTTTTACTGTAAAAAAAGAAGCAGAAGAAGCATGTCGGTAGCCTTGTTTATTGCTTAACATTAAATGCTAAAAGTGTTAAAATTAGGTGTTATAAATTTGAACGATAGAAGGATATAAGGATATAAAGATGAGATTAGAAATTCCTGAGAAAGTAAAAACTCCATGGTTTAACAGTAATGGAGATCTGCCAAGAACACTGGATTATTTCAGCGGTACTATGTATGAGAAGGTAGAAGCTGCAGCCAAAGCTACACCTAATGCCACAGCCCTGACTTTCATGGGCAAGAACATCTCATACCGCAGTATGATCGAATCCATCAACAAGTGCGCTAGATCGCTCAAGGTTCTTGGAATTAGAGAAAACGATAGAATTACAATTGCCATGCCTAATTGTCCGCAGGCAATTTATATGTTATATGCGACCAACCTAGTCGGTGCGGTTGCCAATATGGTTCACCCGCTGTCTGCTGAGAAGGAAATTGAGAACTACCTCAATATTTCCGAGAGCGTTATGGTCGTAACACTAGATCAGTTCTATCACAAGATTGAGGCTATTCGTGCTAGGACCAAAGTGCAGAATGTAATCATCGCACGTGTCAAGGATGCGTTATCTCGTCCTATCAAGGTGGGATACATGTTGACAGAGGGACGCAAGATAGAGAAGATTCCTTCCAGCGCACCAGTATTCCAGTGGCCTGAATTCGTTAAGATAGGTAGACATTGCGCATACGACTACAAAGTAAAACGTAGCGACAACGACGTTGCAGTTATTCTTTACTCAGGCGGTACAACAGGCACTACCAAGGGAATAGAACTGAGCAACTTCAATTTCAATGCATTATCTCAGCAGGTAATAGCAGCTAATCCGATGTTCCGTAAGGGTGATCGCATGCTCGCAGCAATGCCACTCTTCCACGGTTTTGGCCTGGGTGTATGCGTGCATACATTCCTGTCAGAAGGTGGTCGCTACATTCTCGTGCCTAGATTCACACCTAAGAGCTATGCCAAGCTGATTACTAAATACAATTGCAATTTCATTGCCGGCGTACCAACTCTGTACGAGGCACTACTGAGATTGCCTTCCATGGAGAAAGCCAACCTGTCTTGCCTCAAGGGCGTATTTTCAGGCGGCGATTCGCTGTCAATTGAGCTCAAGAAGAAATTCGATAGATTCCTGTATGATCATCATGCAACAATTCAGGTGAGAGAAGGCTACGGCACTACTGAGACCGTAACTGCCAGCTGCCTTACACCTCCTTGTCAGTACAAGGAAGGTAGTATAGGTATTCCTTTCCCTGATATGTATTTCAAGATTGTCAAACCAGGTACGGACGAGGAATTGCCTTTCAATGAAGAGGGCGAGATCTTGATGGCAGGTCCTACAGTTATGATGGACTATCTCAACATGCCTGAAGAGACTGCTGAGACTATTAGAGTTCATGATGATGGCTTGAGATGGGTCTACACTGGAGACCTAGGCATCATGGATGAAGAGGGATTCATCTATTTCAAGGGTAGATCCAAGAGAATGATTATTTCATCCGGATACAACATCTATCCAGCACAGATTGAGAACATCTTCGATGCCAATGAGTTGGTACAGATGAGCTGTGCTATCGGTGTTCCCGATGATTACAAGATGGAACGCGTCAAGGTGTTCGTAATGTTAAAGCCAGGCGTTCCACAGAACGAGAAGACCAAGAAAGAATTACTTGACTACGCGAGAAAGCATATCGCTAAATATGCGATGCCTCGCGAGATTGAGTTTAGAGATGAACTTCCTAAGACATTGGTAGGCAAGGTTGCCTATAGACAACTTGAGGAAGAAGAAGCTGAGAAGAGAAAGAAATAGCGTGAAGAAAGCTAAGACAGAACCCAATTTCACACAGAGAGTCAAGGAATTTGTACGCAAGGAGCCGGTTACAACAGTTTCCGGCATCCTTGCTTTAATTTCAGTATTCATCGTTAGACCAGACGGAGAATATCTGGGATACATTCACTGGTCAACGCTGAGCGTACTGCTGTCTCTCATGCTGATTACCTCCGGCCTGAAGAGCCTCGGAGTATTCAAAGCAATAGGCCGCAGGATGCTGCACTTGGCAACTACACCAAGAACTATTGTACTGATCCTGGTCGGACTCTGTTACTGCCTGGCACCATTCATTACCAATGATGTGTGTCTTATCACGTTCGTACCATTTGCTATCTTCATCTTGGAGATGGCTGGCCTCAAGCAGTACATCATACCGACATTGTCACTACAGACAATAGCTGCGCACATGGGTAGTTCTCTCTCGCCAGTCGGCAACCCCCACAACCTATACTTGTAGGGTTTGTCTGGGCTTAGCACGGGAGACTTCATACTGCATATGCTGCCATACTTCCTGTTAGCCGGCGTACTGCTCGTCGCTGCGGTACTGATTGTTACTCGCAACAGCAAGAAGCTGTCATTCATGAAGACCCATATGTTGAACGCCCATGTCAAGAAGAGCGATAGGGGCACGGTAATTCTCTATGGCGTGCTGTCCCTGCTGTGCATGCTCGCAGTAATGAGAATCGTCAACTACTACATTGTGCTGGGAGTTGTCGTTGCTGCCATCTTCTTCTTGGACAGAGGCAACTTCAAGAATCCGGATTACTGCCTGCTGTTCACATTCGCTTTCCTATTTATCTTCGTAGGTAACATAGGTAGAATTGAAGTAATACAGAACTTCCTGGCTAGCATAGTTCAGGGTAACGAGGTGATCACATCCGTGCTCGCCAGCCAGATCATCAGTAACGTACCGGCATCAATACTGCTGCCTAATTTCACAGACAAGTACATGTTGATCTGCATAGGCGCAGACATCGGTGGCCTCGGTACGCTCATCGCCTCCATGGCGAATTTGATTTCGTTCAAGCAGTACTCCAGACTCGAGTACTCCAAGATAGGCGCTTTTATAGCGCAGTTCAGCGTTATCAACGTTGCGTTCTTAATCCCAATGACTGCAGTTGCACTGCTGTTGGGATAGACAGGAGCTATTCTTGAAAGAAAACGACACAAATCTGAAAAACATAATAAAAGATACAGCTCCAGTATTCGCTGGCTATATTTCATTGGGAATGGAATTTGGAGTTCTGATGAGTGTCAACAGTTACGGCGTTGGATGGGTAGCGCTGATGGGCATGCTGCTGCTACAGCATGTGTTCGTATAAATAAAGGGGAACATTATGGAAAGACAAGATAAAGATCTAGCTTGGATGCTGCAATATGACAATATCGCTTGGTACGATAACGGCGAGGTCAGAATTCTCGACCGTCGCATCTATCCTATCGAGGTGAAGTTTGTTGTGTGCAAGACGCACCAAGAGGTTGCTCAGGCCATCACTGACATGGTAACTCAGAGTGCCGGGCCTTACGTTGCCGCTGCTATGGGAATGGCTCTCGCTGCATACGAATGCCGCATGAAGAGTGCTACTGACCAGATGGAGCATATGCGCCAAGCTGCTTATACTATCTCACACGCTAGACCTACTACTACCAAAAGAATGCAGGGTGTTGTGTCAGGTTGTCTCGACGCAGCCAAGGAGGCTCTTGATGCAGGCAAGGCTGATGTATCTATCGATGTAAGAAACTGCGCAATTGATCAGAACGATAGAAGATACTACAGAATCGGTCAGGTTGCAAAGTATCTCGTCGAGAAGTTCCCATCACACGGAACCATCGTGACTCAGTGCTTCGCGGAGACTATCGTTGGACAGATGCTCAAGGAAGCAAGACTGCAGGGCAAAGACCTGAGACTGTTCTGTCCAGAGACTAGACCATATTTCCAAGGATCTAGACTGACAGCAACCGTATGCCATGACATGGGATACGATGTAACAGTTATCACTGACAATATGCCCGCTGCTGTAATGAAGAATGAAGGCGTTGACGTGTTCACATCAGCTGCTGACGTTATCTGCGGAGACGGACACGTTGTTAATAAAGTAGGAACATACCAAATCGCAATTGCCGCTAAGTATCACGGAATACCATACTATGCGACAGGCGCACCTGATTTTGGCCATGAGACAGTAGACACAGTTAAGATTGAGTTCCGTGAACCATCATTCGTGCTCCAGGCAATGGGCACACCTACTGCCAACCAGAACGTTAAGGGCTACTACCCAGCGTTCGATATCACTCCACCAGAACTGGTAACTGGCGTTGCAACAGATCAGGGAATGTTCTCACCATATGAACTCGGTAAGTACAAAGTAGTTGAAGGCGAGATTACCGTATAGGTATGATAAAATTGTGTTATAATTTCATATATATGGTTTATTAAAGAAAGGCATTAAATATGACTAAGGTAGATATCTTTTCCGGATTCCTTGGAGCTGGAAAGACCACACTTATTAAGAAGCTCATCGCTGAGGCTTATGAAGAGAAGGACATCGTCCTGATTGAGAATGAATTCGGCGAGATTGGAGTAGATACAGGATTCCTTAGAGAGACTGGAATTCAGATTAATGAGATGACAGCAGGATGCATCTGCTGCACACTTGTAGGTGATTTCGCTAAGTCACTCAATGAGGTAATAGAGAAGTACAATCCATCAAGAATTCTTATCGAGCCATCCGGGGTTGGTAAGTTGTCTGATGTAATTATTGCAGTTCAAGATATTCACAATGACAAGATTGAGCTGGGCGGATTTACAACTGTTGTAGACGCCAAGCGATACAAGCAGTATCTGCGCAACTTTGGTGAGTTCTACAAGAATCAGGTTGAAAATGCTAGCTCTATCATTCTGTCACATCAGGCAGGACTGTCAGAGGAGGCACTGGATGAGTGCAGAAAGACTCTTGAGGAGATGAATCCTAATGCGAATATCGTAACAACCGATTGGAACGAGATTTCCGGCAAGAAGATTCTCGAGGTAATGGAGTCTGATAAAACTCTAAACGCTGAGATCGAGAAGCTGCGTGCTGAGGCTCACGAACACCATCATCATGATGACGACGATGATGAAGGTGAACTCTGCCCATGCGGCTGCGGACATCGTCACCACGGACATTCCGCTGACGAAGTCTTCGATGAGATTGGCACAACTACAGCCAATAAATTTGGCCGAGATGAACTCGAGGACATTCTCGATTCACTCGATGAGTGCGGCGAGATCTTAAGAGCCAAGGGTATTGTAGAGAACGTTGATGGCGGTTGGCTGGAGTTTGACTATGTACCTGGTGAGGGCGAGGTAAGACCAACTGAAGCCGAGGCAACTGGCATGATTGTTGTTATCGGAACTAGCTTGAAGAAAGATAAGATTAACGAATTATTTAGACTGTAAAGATGAGAGAAATACCAGTATTCCTGTTCACAGGTTTTCTTGGAGCAGGCAAATCAACATTTATTAAGGAAACACTAGAGAGCCCTGAATTCGGCAACGACGGACGCACGCTGCTCCTGATATGTGAGGAAGGCGATGTGGAGTATGAGCCAGACAAATTTGCAGGCCCTGGTGTTAGAGTAGCAACAATCGAATCCGAGGAGGAGCTGAACGAGGCTAATCTCAAGATGATAGCAGCACCAGGCGGATTCGATAGAGTTGTTGTTGAGTACAACGGAATGTGGGAGAACCAGAAACTCTTCGAGTGCATGCCACCAGGATGGCTGATTGCGCAGGAGATGGCGCTCTTCGATGCCGGTACTTTCATGATGTACAACAAGAACATGCGCCAGCTCTGTTTCAACAAGATGCAGACTGCCGACATGATAGTTTTCAATCGTTGCGAGAAGGGCTTTGACAAGATGCCATTCCACAAGGAAGCGCGCATCGCCAACCGCAAGAATATGATTGTCTACGAGTACGGCCCTAACGACATCGAACCAGACGATATTGAGGATCCACTGCCATACGATATGACAGCATCCAAGATTGAGATTGAGGACGATTGGTTCGCAGAGTGGTACCGTGACATCAACGAGAATGAAGATAATTATGACAACAAGACCTTCGTGCTCAAGGGCCGTGTAGCCCTGAGCGAAGAGTTGCCTAATGGTCAGTTCGCGTTCGGCCGCCATGTCATGACTTGCTGTGAGGCAGATATCCAGTTTGCTGGATTGCTGGCTTACTATGCGGATACATCTGATCTCAAGGTTGGTGATTGGATCAAGATTACGGCCAAAGTAAGAATTGAATATGCGGAGGCTTACCAGGAGAAGGGACCTGTACTATACATCAAGTCACTCGAGAGATGCGAACCATGTGACCCTGAGGTAGCAACATTTTAAGGAAGACAAATGAGATTTAATTGCACGTTTAACAAAATAATGATAACTATGCTAGCTGTGGTAATGATACTTACCATGGCTTTCTGTAATGTTGGTGAAATCTTCGCTGTGGATACATTTGAAAGAAATTCGGTGTTCAACGTCAAAGTGGATGGCAAGACAGTAAAGAACAGAACTTACAATCACAGCACCAAGTTTAAAAATTGCCTGATTCTCGACGGCCTTGACATGTCTGCATGGCAGGACAGCGATACCGATTTTGATAAGATTAAGAATGCTGGTGCAGACTATGTTATTCTCAAAGTCAGTGGTAGTTTCTATGGATCAGGTAAGCAGTATAAAGATGCCAATTTCAAGACATTCTATACTAATGCTAAGAAGGCAGGGCTGATGGTCGGAGCATATGTGTTCTCACAGGCAACTACCACTACCGAAGCAAAGAATGAAGTTGAATACGCAGTCAACCTATTAAAGTCGTATGACATTAAACCGTCAGATCTAGAACTGCCGGTATATATGGACTATGAGTTCTCAGGCGCCAATGACGGCGGCAGACTCTGCGCTCTTGAAAAAAAATTGGGTAAGTCCAAGTTCAAGACAAGAGCCACGGACTGCGTAAAGGCATTCTGCGATACGATGAAGTCTGCGGGATACAATACCGGTCTCTATGCCAATACCAGCTTTCTGAATAATTCGTGTGACGGTGCGACACTGGGTAAGACCTATGAGATATGGTGTGCACAGTACTATACTAAATGCGAATTCACCGGTGATTACAATATGTGGCAGTATTCCAGTTCTGGAGTAGTCAGTGGAGTTACAGGTACTAGTACAGCTGATGTTAACTTCTGGTATCTTGACAAGAATCGCAAGGCTGCATCAGATACTGACGTTGCGGCTTGCGTAGTTAACAAGAAGGAATCCGATCTGATTGTTCAGCTGAACGGAGATGCACTTAAAAAGAATACAGATTATATACTTTCATATATAGATACTGACTACGCTATCCTCCGCGGACTCGGCAAGTACAGCGGATACAAGGTGATCGATTTGGCATCGGTGAAGGATATGCCTGCTGACAATTCGGCTGAGACAGATATAATAATCGAACCAACTCCTGTTGACCATGTGATAGATGTTGAGCTGCCATCATTCTCTGTAGGTACTAAGGTATCCGCGGTCAAGTCAGCAGCTGTAATCAAGGATGATGCAACTGGATACAGCATGAAGGTGCTGGACAAGAATGGCAAAGCGCTCAGCAGTAAGACTGTTGTGACAACAGGTGACCAACTCGCGGTATATGACCCAGCTGGTATGGAAGTTGCAACAGTGACCATTAGTGTCAAGGGCAGCAAGGCCAAATTCAAGAGCGTGAAGGGCGGCAAGAAGATTCAGCTCAAATGGGGCAAATTAGCTAGCTCCAAGGCTACGGGATACCAGGTACAGTACTGCCTCTACAAGGATATGCCAAGTGAGTATGTAGGCACTAAGACGTATAAATCTTACAAGACAGTATCTGCTAAGCTTTCTACTAATTACAAGGGTACATACTATGTAAGAATCAGGTCTTACAAGACTATTCGTAGCAAGAAGAATTACTCAGCTTGGAGTGCTGTTAAGTCTGTGAAGATAAAATAGGGGACATAATGAAGAAGAAATTTTCTCTATTATTAATAGTGTTAGTTATGATGGCGATGATGATTCCTGCAGTGATATTTGCTGAGGATGATCATGGTGCGGATGCACACGCTCCTTCGATGTCCTATGAATCAGGCAAGACACCAATTGATGATGAGTCAACTACGGTAGACTCCAGCCAGATTCAGGAAGACGATGAGATAGTTGACGAAGAGGAAGAACAGGAGATTGCTGATGAAGAGGCTTTAGATGCGGAAGAAACCAGCATTATGGACCGCGTGTCTCCGCTAGCAATAGTTGGTAGCTGTGTTGTAATAATTCTAGTTGTAATTGCGATTGCAGTGGATATAGCTAGGCGCAAGAAGAATAAGGGCAGATACCAAGGAAAGCATTAGAGTATAATTAATAAAGCATAAGTAAAAACGGCTGTGAACGTGTCGAACTGAGGTCGACAGGCTCATAGCCGTTTTAACTATACACTATTTAATCGAATGGTGATTGTGCAAACATACACTTGCGTGTTGAACTGACAGCCTGCGGTTTGTATCACCGGTGCACCAATTAGCAACTTATTGGTACAATTACATTCTATATTTTTGCCTATCAGGATGTTATAATAATATTACGAATTATATAATAATATTATTATATTTTGATAAGGTGAAGAAAAGCTCATGGGCAGCAAAGAAACGGCCAAATTAATACTGAATAGAAGGCGCGGTGGCAGCAGCTATAACTCTTATTCGAATAAGCGGGCGTATTATGATGCGATTGCTGCCGGTAATTCCAATGCTATCAACGACTTGTCGCTGCAGAATTACGAGTATCCTTCGATGGTCTTCGAGAACAGTGATTCATACAGCGATGCGATGTATCACATGTATTATGATGCCGTGTGTGCCGCTTCTGAGATGTGCCTAGTTGCAATTCAGAATGGCCTGCCTGACATGGTAGCGTACGACGTTCGTGACAGCTATATGGCTGAGTTTGATCGTGCCGTATCACTGCCGGATCTGTATGACCTGATTCATGGTATGGCTCATGAGTTCGCGATGAGAGTTCACTATGCGAAAGCAGGTGGCATGGGATCGCCAAGGCTTAGTAGCATGATGACGTATATAGAGGAACATCTGACGGAACGTATTACATTGCAGGCTGTTGCTGATGCCGCCGGGCTCAGCCGCAACTATGCCTGCCGCGTGTTCAAGGATGAGCTCGGCATCAGCATGAACGAGTTCATCGTCCGCGAGAGAATTGCGGAGGCGATGAGATTGCTCGCGGACAACAGCCTGCAGATCAGCGAGATAGCTGAGAGGCTACAGTTCTGTTCGCAGAGCTATTTCACTCAGTGTTTCCGCAGGGTGACCGAAAAAACACCTAGCGAATATCGAACAGGTGTTTGCTTTTTGAAATAAAAATGCTAATATAAGGGGGTCAGCCCATTTCGTATTTTTACGTACTAAGGGCCGTACCTGTAGTACGTTTTTTTACGAAATGGGCTGACCCCCTGGAACAATGATATTTTATTCAATAATGGCAGATCGTAACATGAGAGAAGGACATATTCGCAATGAGGACAGGGTCTATATGTGCATAGACCTCAAGTCTTTCTATGCCTCCGTTGAGTGCGTGGATAGAGGCCTCGATCCTATGACGGCTGAGCTCGTTGTAGCTGATCCTACTCGTACGGACAAAACGATTTGCCTGGCTGTTTCACCTGCACTGAAGAAACTTGGTGTACCTGGCAGAGCGAGGGTGTTCGAGATACCTAAATATCTCCAGGAGAGAATGATTATGGCACCTCCACGCATGCAGCTGTACCTTGACTATGCAGCGGAGATATACGGCGTGTACCTCGACTACATCGCGCCTGAGGATATGCACGTTTACTCTGTAGACGAGGTGTTCTTTGATGTTACCAACTACTTGCGCAGGTATGGATTCACGCCGCGTGAGATGGCGAACTTCTTGATGAACGAGGTTTATGAACGCATTGGCGTTAGAGCGACAGCAGGAATTGGCACCAACCTCTATCTCGCGAAGATCGCCCTGGATATAACAGCCAAGCACGCACCTGATTTCATCGGCTATCTGGATGAGGCATCATATATTAATACTCTATGGGAGCACCGGCCTCTGACGGATTTCTGGATGATGGGACCTGGCATTACAAGGCGTTTGGCTAAGATTGGCATCTACACCATGCGCGATATTGCTAGGGCGGACGAAGATGTGCTGTACAAGATGTTTGGCGTCAATGCAGAGCTGATGATTGACCATGCCTGGGGAATAGAGCCAACAAGAATATCCGATATCAAGGGCTATAGGACTAAGAGCAAATCTCTGACCAGAGGTCAGGTCCTGATGAGGGATTACAATAATGAAGAGGGCGAGCTCATAGTCAAGGAGATGGTAGAGCAATTGGCACTGGAGCTCACGGACATCAAGATGGTGACCAAGAATATCTCTATTGCAGTGGGATATTCCAATGCACTCAAATTACCACTGGTTCACGGCAGCACTTCATTCAATACCGCAACAGATTCAATAGCCGTTATCATGCCGGCGGCAGTGGAGATATACAAGAGAATAGTCAATCCTATATATCCTGTCAGGAGAGTTTTCATATATTTTAATGACCTAAAGGATAGGGATGCAGACCAACAGATTACGTTGTTCGATCTGGATGATGATAACAATAGTAAGAAGGACAGCAAGGACACCGCATTGCAGGAGGCTGTTAACAAGATTAAGTACAAGTATGGTAGAGATTCCATGATAAGAGGTATGGATCTAACAGAGGGCGCGACTACGATAGAGCGTAATCACCAGATAGGAGGGCACAAGGATGGCACAGAAAATAAGAGCTAAGATGCCGCTGTCTCAGCGTGCCAAACAATTTGCTCCGTTCCAAGCCGTAGGTGGCCTTAACGAAGCCCTTCGCAAGAAAGAAGAAGAGCACAGGAGAGAGATAGAGTCTGAGATAGAGAAGGTAATAAATCCTGAGAAGGCAGAAGAAGATGCCTTGAAAATGCAGGAATAATTCAATTCCCATCTTGACACTAGGAAATAACAGCAGTATTATATACACAGAGTTAGCCGTCTCTAACTCTGTGTATTTTAGAAAGGAAGAGTGCGAATTGAGTATTTTCTGGTGGGTAATCATAATAACGACAATAGCCGGCATAGGCGGAACAGGAGTTGGAGGAGCTGTAGGTGCCATCCTGCAGCGTGATTCCAGCAAGGTAGTTAGCCTGCTCCTCGCATTTGCGGGAGGCATTATGCTGGCAGTTGTTACATTTGAGCTAATACCTGAATCATTCCAGCCAGAGGGCAGTACTGCTGAGCTGCCGCTGGAACTGGTAGCGTTCGGTGTGATTTTCGGTTATGTAGCGGTTTACCTACTCAATGCAATAATAGATAAGAAGATTAATCCGGAAATAACACACATTGATGCTAATCACCCTGCCACAGCGGATGATCTGGATGAGCTCATTCATGCCGATCACCTTCGCAAACACGCAGAAGAGGGCAACAAGCACGAGATGCTAATCGCAGGTATCGTAATGGCTTGCGCCATTGGCCTACACAACATTCCAGAAGGAATGGTTATCGGTGCGTCATATGTTGGCGATGCGGGTAGCATTGTTGGTGGAGCAGGATTTATCCTGGCTGTAGTAATCGGTCTGCACAATATTCCGGAAGGAATGTCTGTAGCTGTACCACTAATTACGGGTGGCATGACTAAGGGCAAAGCAATCTTCGTTACTGCGCTATCCGGCGCGACAACCGTAATAGGAGCGGCGCTTGGATTTGGTATAGGACTGATTAGCCCGATGCTACTATCGCTGTCACTATCATTTGCAGGTGGTGCAATGGCATACGTTGTGTTCGGCGAACTCCTGCCAGAAGCCTTCCTGATGTGGAGGTCCAAGGCACCAGGAGCAATGACAGTATTTGGCATCTTGCTAGGACTGGCACTAATAAGGTAAATAAAGAGGAGTCAGATATAACCAATGTCATTAAGTTAAGATGACGCCGTAATATCCTCTCATCAAAAATTGATGAGGGGGTATTTTTTTCTTAAAATTTCTTGACAAAGTTTAGTTATTGTGCGGCCCTTGTAATTAAGTATCAGTTTTCATTACAAGGAGGTGCACAATGAAACCGAAAGAGTTGAAATCTATTCTGTAACGACGGGGCGAGCTTTTACACAATGAATTGTGTAGAATAAGCACATTTTCAATCTCAAAAAACCGCAAAAAAACAATTTGTTTGTTTCAAAAACTGTGCAATAGACCATGTCGGTACAATTGTAAAAAATTATTTTAATGAAGATAAAAGTGTGAAATATTAATGATTCCGAAGATAAAAAAGGTGTTGGTCAATAGTTTTGATAAATGAGTAGAGTGAAAAAATAACAAAAGACTGAAATAAAGTAAAAATATTATGTGCATATGTACAATTGCTTGAACAATTTGAAGGGGGTATAAGAAATTAATATAGAGTCAGTAAGATTCTATAAAATTGAGAAAGGAGGATGGATTATGGAAGAGAAGAAAACGATTTTGATTATTGGCTCGGAACCTTTTGGTGGAGATCCAACCAATCCTACATACGAGGCAGCTAAGCTTCTTAATGGCATGGAATACAATGGTTATGTTTTCAGAGCGGAATATTTCCCTGTTAACAGAAAACAACTGATTGATCATGTAGAGAGTGCTATTGAAAAGTATGATGCGGATATAGTTATCGGTTGTGGTTTGGCAGATAACAGAACAGAAGTATGCCTCGAAAGAGTTGCAATCAATGTTGCAGATTTTCCAATAGGAGATAATGAGAATTACTTTGCGTTAAATGAAATTCTTAATCCGGACGGACCGGATGCGTACTTTGCAACTATTCCGGTAAGGGCATGTATCAAGAGTTTGAGAGATGCCGGAATACCAGCTTCTTTATCGAACACGGCAGGAACATTCTGCTGCAATATGACAATGTACACAGCTCTGAACTATTTTGCAAAAAACGGCAAAACAAATGCCAGAGCCGGATTTGTTCATTTCCCTTATACATTGGATATGTTGGCTTCAAAAGGCATTCATCAAGCGTCCATCTCTTTTGATACACTAAAGCGTTCTGTAGAAATTGTCGCTAAGGCAGTAATCGACAACAAAGAGGACATTGAGTTGATGTGTGGAGCATGCAGTTAAAAAGTAATGCAAACAAATCACGACAGAAGTTATTTAATTAAAGAAATGAAAGGAGTAGAAAAATGGCTAAAGTAAGCGAGAAACTTATCGACGAGCTAGCGGCTATGCCTAATAGCAGACTGCTTGACAAAGAACAATTACCTACCAGAATGTCCGAGAGACATATGACACCATTTAAGTTTTTCCTGATGTGGATGGGAATGTCAGTACTTCTGGCAGTATTTACAAATGCTGCTAATATGTACCCAAGCCTTTCCATGAAGCAGGTTATCGCAGCCGTTGCAGCTGGTAACTTGATTACAGTTATTACACTGGCTATCAATGGAGATATTGGTATTACCTACGGAATCAACTTCCCGGTATATCTGAGAGCTATCTTCGGATATTCAGGAACTGCAGTTCCATCAATCGTTAGAGCAATGCCGGCTTGCTACTGGTATGGATTCCAGACTTGGCTGGGAGCAGAAGCAATTAACCTGATCCTGATGAAGCTAATACCTTCATGGCCAGGCACATATCCTTGCTTGCTGGGAATCATCGTTGCATTCATGATTATTCAGACTCTGACAACTGCACAGGGTATGGATGGAATCACAAAGTTCGAATCACTTATCACTCCGCTTATGTTCGTAGTAGTAGTATATCTGCTGTACTTCGTATTAAGCCACTCCGATATGACTGCAGCTGAGATTATCGCAGCTCCTGCAGCTGAACATATCGAAGGAACTCGTTACAGCTTCGCATATGCAGTAACAGCTATGACAGGATTCTGGGCAACAATGGCTCTGAATATTCCTGACCTGACAAGATTCCTCAAGTGCAACCCAGAAGAGCCTAACTGGTTAAAGAGAAACTGGTGCTCAATTTGGCCACAGATTTTCGGAATGATTCCTATGATGTGCTTCCTCGCATTCATCGGAGCAGCAGCAATGTTCACTTCCGGACAGTGGGACCCAATTCAGTACATCGCAGCAATGGATTCACCTGCATGGCTGCTGATCGTAATGTTACTGCTCTCAGTATTCGCTCAGTGGACATCCAACATTGGTGCTAACATTCTGCCACCTGCTGTAATTTTCTCAACTGTATTTGAGAAGATCGACTTTAAGAAGGGCTGCTATGTAGCAACTATCATCGCATTCGTTATGCAACCATGGAAAATTGCAGACAAGGTTGTAACTGCTAACCTGGTTGTTGGTATCATGCTTGGTGGTATCGCAGGAATGATGATTGCAGACTACTACCTCCTGAGAAAGAGAAATCTGAATGTTAAGGATTTCTATGTTGAAGGTGGAGAGTATACATATGCTAATGGTTGGAACCCTTGCGCATTCATCTGCTACATAATCGCTACAGGCGCAGGACTCCTCTTCCCAGATCTTGGATTCCTCACAGCACTCGTTGCAGGCGTAGTATCATACTATCTCATTATGAGATTCTGGGGTGCTAAGAAATATAATCAGAAATCTATCTTAGTAAACTTTGAAAAATAATTAGTCCGACAATCAATTTATAAT
>R21__coassemble_670_pt1 | contig 27011 bp, 19 predicted proteins | sample R21__metabat2_high_PE_011 | metagenome-assembled genome bin R21
AAGGTTCCGCCGTCTCTCTTTTGAGTGACAGCTTGTTCATTATAGGTGAAAAGCATGTATATGTCAACACCTTTTTCGAACTTTTTTGCAAATTTTTCAAACTTTTTTTCAGGGCCGTTTTTACATCTCTTCGAGGCGTTTTTCTTCGTCGGCCGCCTTTCTCAGAGTGGTTTCGGTAAGAAGATTTCTCTCTTGAGTAATCTCTTCCTTAATCTTTTCGATACGTCTCTGAGCGTTCTTCTGTTCCTTAATTCCCTCTTTCGCTTTGGCAAGAGCTCTCTTCTCTTCTTCCATCGCTTCTTCCAGTTTCTCCTGGTTGCTTGTCAGGAATCCAGGTCTGTTATATTCAATGTCAAATGACAATCTGAATCGTCTTAATCCCAGCATCATTACTGCTACGCCAACTAGAATGATTGCATTGATGTTAATCAATCTTGTGTTGAAGAATGTGTAGAGGGCAATAGCCAGCATCGCAAGTCCAAGAACCAGATCCGTATTATCTTGAATTTCGGCATCCGATATATTCTCGAAATGGCTGCTTGCTACAGGGAGGGCCTCCAACATGAGCCATGTTGCAAATAACATCTGAGCCGTTCCATCATCTACAATCTGTCCTGACAGCACTACAACTCCGAAAATCAGCATCATGATTCCATCAGTTGTCAAATTGACACCCTTGCCCAGCACCTCAAAGTCGGCTCTTGTTCCTGTAATAACTTCGATTATTCCCATGAACGCAAACATTATTCCAATACCAAATGCAACCGAGATAAATGCTGCGCTCGCATTTGCGAAACAGAATATGCCCGAGCCTATCATCGCCAGGCTTCCCAATAACATTAAAGCTCTCATTAATTCCTCCTTATGCGTGGAATGTTATTTTATCATATTATATATATGTAGACAATTGCTACTTTGACTGATAATCCACACACTGTTGTCTCTCTAAGAAGAAGTGAATTCCTGCAGATGAATCTTTCCATCTATCCTCTTGGAATCCATTGGCAGGCTCTAGCCACTTGCCCACTTCATAGTAGAAGTCAGGGTCTACCGTAGACTGTGCCCAATCCCAGCTCTTGGTCTCGTCAATAGACTTGATGGACAAAACCTTAACTTTGGATACGCGTCCAGTTTCCATCGTTGCCATACATCTCTTAGCATCGGCAGGTACGAGCATCTGAACTACTCGGAGTTCTGTGCAACACTTCCACGCGATGAAAGGGCCCTCCTCCGGGCAACGCATCTTGTACCACTTGGTATCATCGTCGATGATAACTTTGTCTTGGTTAGTTGCATCTTCAAGGACCGCTGCATAGATGTTTGCTCCGGAGAGATCTATTCCTTCCATATCGTTGCCACGGAAGCTAGCGCCTCTTACCAGACAGTTATTAAGCTTCATATTCCTAATATCACAATCATAGAATGCTACGTGATCCATCATTGATTCATGGAAATCTGTACCATTAAGATTGCAATGATCAAATGTCGCTCTTCTCAGATTGAGGCCCGACATATCCCAGCCACTGAGGTCCAGATCATTGAATATTACTTCAGACATATCAACAACAGTTCCATTATTCTTATCTTTCAAAGCCGCCTTAACTTCCTCAGCTTTGTCTATTGTTCGCCTCTCTGATCCTGGCGAATATTTACTGGCTTCTTCGATGAAGTCGCGTTCTGTCTGACTAAAATTCATAAAAACACCCTCTTTATGTATATAATTTGTTAAATTTCAACAATTTTACGTCAAAATCTGTTGACTTATCTTATATATAGTATATTATAACACTATCAACAAGTGAATAACACCTGACCGATAGAGGTCGCGAAGAGCATCAGTAGCAATTCGATATAGCTTGGGTAGCTGCAATTGTGAAAGGGTGATTCGCCGAAGGTTGTGCCTGGTACCCAACCAGCCTTCCTGGGACGTTGTAATAAGATGCAACGTACTGTCACGCAAGTGGAGCGCTATCATGGTAAGTAATATAGATTTCTAATCCATGAACGTTTCAAGCGTTATTCATGGATTTTTTATTTATACGGAGGTAACACAATGAACACTCGCAGAAACAGACTCGTATTCATCCTCGGTCTTGCTGCAATGATGGTAATGTCATTTGCTGCAGTAGTATTCGCCGAGGAAGAAGCTTCACAGCCTGCACTCTACGCAACAATTTGGGCGGCACTGCCACCACTGATTGCCATCGCTCTGGCACTCATTACTAAAGAGGTATACAGTTCTCTGTTCATCGGAGTTCTGACTGGCGCAGTCCTCTATGCAGGATTTGACTTCGCAGGTATCCTCAATCACGCACTGGTTGATGGCATCATCGGTTCTCTTTCCGACTCATACAATGTCGGCATTCTGGTATTCCTTGCAATACTCGGTATGATGGTAGCTATGATGAACCAGTCAGGTGGATCCAAGGCTTTTGGTCTCTGGGCTCTCAAGAGAGTTAAATCTCGTGTAGCTGCACAGCTCGCAACAGTAATTCTCGGAGTACTGATCTTCGTAGACGACTACTTCAACTGCCTGACAGTAGGCAGCGTTATGAAACCAGTAACAGATGAGTTCAAGGTTTCCAGAGCTAAGCTCGCATATATCATCGACGCAACTGCAGCTCCTGTATGCATCATTGCACCTATCAGTTCATGGGCTGCTGCTGTATCTGGATTTGTTGAGGGAAGAAACGGTCTTGCTGTATTTATTTCAGCTATTCCTTATAACTTCTATGCTCTCTTCACAATCCTTATGATGATCGGCCTGATTTTCATGAAGTTTGATTTTGGCAAGATGGCTGAGTTCGAGTTAAACGCTGTTGAGAAAGGTGACCTATTCACAGTAAACACTCCTGACAATGCAGACGCTGCAGAGCAGGGCAACCCTAACGGCAAACTCATCGATCTGGTTCTTCCAGTAGTTGTACTGATTATCAGCTGTGTAGTTGGCATGATTTACTCTGGCGGATTCTTCGGTGGCGAGTCATTCATCAACGCATTCGCTAATTCAGACGCTTCCGTAGGTCTTTCAATGGGATCACTCGTAGCATTAGTTCTTACTATTATCTACTACTGCTGCAGACGCACCCTTTCATTCAAGGAATGCATGGACTGCGTACCTGAAGGCGTTCACAATATGATTTCACCTATCCTCATCCTGACATTCGCATGGTCACTCAAGGTTATGACAGATAGCATGGGTCTCGCTGATTATGTAGGCGGTCTCGTTGAGAAAATGGGCGGATCAGTTGTATCCTTCATCCCTGCTGTACTCTTCCTGATTGCTTGCATACTCGCATTCGCATCCGGAACTTCATGGGGAACATTCGGAATCCTGATTCCTATCGGACTCGCAATTACAGAAGCTCGTCCAGAGATGATGATGCCTGTAATGGCAGCATGCATGGCTGGAGCTGTATATGGCGACCATGTATCGCCTATTTCAGATACAACTATCATGGCTTCCGCTGGAGCTGGATGTGACCACCTGAGCCACGTTACAACTCAGCTGCCATACGCAACACTGGTTGCTGCAGTATCATTCATTTCATACATAATCGCAGGATTCTGTCTGAACCCAATCATTCCTCTGGTAGTTGGAGCAGTTCTCCTCTTTGGAGCACTCTACTTCCTCAAGAAGAGCGACAAGTTCGGTTCAATCGATTACAAATAAGGGTCAGACCTAATTGTCCAAAAAGACACAAGGGGACACACCTACAATGGTGTGTCCCCTTTCTTATATCCATCAAGAGTGTCCCTCTATGTCATAAAAGACATTTAGGTCTGGCCTCGATTATCCTTTAGTTATTGTCGTCGATTAGCTTGTTAAGTACTGTTCTTGCGATTGGCGCTGCAACCTGCGAACCAAATCCTCCGCCCTTAACCCATACAACGAATGCATATGGATTGTCTTCATTATCTATAAATCCTACAAACCACGCATCTGATCTGTCTCCTACCTCAGCAGTTCCTGACTTAGCATACAGATCTAGTCCAGGATAATTACCCTCTCCGTAATTCTCCTTAACGTTGTTTTTCATCATGTTCTTCAGTTCAGCTGCAGTATCCTTGCCGAGATATGAGCCAAGCGATTTTCCTCCGGTGAGGTTCTTGATGAAGGTCGCATTCTTTATCAAGGATGGCTGTATTGCTTTGCCTTCATTAGCAATAGCACCCATGTATACCATCATTGCGCATGGATTAACTTGGTCGTCTGCCTGGCCTATTCCAGCCCAGCTAAGTTTGACATCATTATCATCCGGAAAATCGAATGATCCTGCCGCAGTCTCCACGCCATCAAGGTCTAGTGATTCGGTCAAGCCCAGCTTCTCTACATACTTCTTCATAGTGCCAGCCCCAACTCGTCTTGTTAGTTCTCCAAAAGCTCCATTACATGACTGTGCGAGAGCTTCGCGGAAATCCACGGTACCATGTGTGCTAACGTCTACAAATTTGTCCTTGCCGAATTTGTTGACTCCGTCACAGGTGAACGAGAACTCATCTCTATCCCTCATTGTATCTATAACTGCGGCAGATGTTACTAGCTTGAAGGTTGATCCAGGAGTCATAACACCTGATAAGAAATTGTTGAAGTAATATGAAGAACCAGTATCGCTAGGCAGGCTGCCTGCAGGGTCAAACGAAGGAGTGCTGACCATGGTAACAATTTCCCCTGTCTTCCAGTTCATTACTCCTACAGTACCTGTCCTGCCACCAAGAGCATTAAACGCCGCAACATTGGCCGCTGCGTCAATTGTCAATTTAATCTTCTTGCCCTCGGCAGAAGTATCATATGTTCCATTTACCAAGTCGTAGCCAATCAACTGACTACGAAAAGCATTAATAGCGCCAGTTGCGATATTTCCCTTAGGATCTCCAACCGCGTGAACAGTAGCCACTCTCGTACTATAGTCTCCGCTATACAGGACTCCAGACTCAGTACAATCCATCAATACATTGTCATAGCGATCCGTTACCGTTCCCCTGTTGAGTACTCCGTCAGTATATATCTGCTGATTGCCATAGAATGTAGCCCATTTGCCGCCATTCTTGACAAATCTGAACACGAAAAGAGCCATGCCGCCTACCAATACAGCTGCAATCAATACGCATATTAATGATCTCTTTTCAAGTTTTCTCATCTATGTTCTTCTTATCTATTATTCTTCTTTAGATACCGCCAGACTCGCATTCTTACGCATATCCGCTGCCTTGAAGAAGGCCAGCATCGCCCACGATGTCAACATTGAGGTTCCACCATCCGAGACAAACGGCAGTGTTACTCCCGTCAGTGGGAACAGATCCAGCGATCCAAATATATTGAGCATTGCCTGTACCAAAATCATCGTCGCAGCTCCGCATGCTCCGATGGTGTAGAATGTAGAACGGCCAGCGACAATTGAGAGTACTGCGAACAGGCACAGAGTTACGAGGCAGATTACCAACAGCAAAGCGATTATCAGACCCCACTCTTCCATAACAAATCCGAATACCAAGTCTGTATCCGATGCGAATATATGCTTGAGCGAGCCGTTGCCAGCACCATGTCCGAGCAAGCCTCCTCCCGAACCGAAAGACATCGTTCTTGTCTGCTGGAAGCCGCCAGCATCAGGATCCTCCCATGCGTGCCCCCAGGTTGCAAATCTAGTAGCGATATATGGTTTGAATCTGAGTACCAGGAGTCCCATAACGAGAGCTCCTGCACCTGTGAGCAAGAGTCTCGATAAGTCACCACTTCGCAGGAAAGAAACAACCAGATATGTTGCAAAGAATATCAGCGCCGTTCCGAAGTCTCCCATCAGTGCCAAGCAGCCAAGACAGAATACTGAAAAGCCAGCATACATGTATGTATTGCGCTTCTCGTAGAGTTCTTCCAGCGTGCCTGCGCCTATGCATATAAATGCCAGTTTAACCAATTCTGATGGCTGGAATGACAAGCTGCCAATTCTAACCCAGTTAACAGCACCATATACCATGTTACCAAATATCAGATTGAACAGCAGCAATGCTACCGAAAGAACAAGCAATACCGGTCTTACCTTCTTGGTTCTCTCGAGATTCCTCATATATATGCACATGAATACCATGAGCGCTATTCCTATCCATACAGCCACAAGCTGTTTGAATGTTCCTGACGGATCGAATGAGGTACACACCGCTAAATTAATCGTTGACATGAAGAAGGCAATCATCTCCATCTCAAAGCCTTTACGTCCCATAGCTTTGAATATTGTCACATAGGCCCACATTGTCACACTAAGCAGTGCTATCGAGAACAAAGCGCCGAATGTCACATCAGAACCCATGGAAATAATAAGTTGAATAATCAGCAATGCCTGGAACAAGGTAATCGCCAGCAGTATCTTCCATGGTGCTACAGGCTCCCTGTCATCGCTTCTCATCATTCTGTTATTGGCAGATTCTTCAATACTAGCCGGTGCAATCGTACAATGCACGCCACCCATGATAATCTCATCGCCATAGTTAATGCGATATCTCTTGCGAGGTGCCAATGTTACTCCATTGATAGTGGTTCCATTATGTGAATCAAGGTCCTTAAATATCCACTTGTCATCCTGACGTCTCATCAGTATTGCTTGATTCTTAGAAACCGTCCTTAGCGGGATATTAAAGTCTGCACTCTTAGATCTACCGATAACATTCTCCCAATGAGTTATCGGGAAATTGCTGCCATCTTCAACCAGGAAATATCCCCACACTACCGGTGTCGTTCTAGTTCTCAAGAGCGACAGTATGGCAGTGAGCAGAATGTATACTGCGAGCAAGACAAATGCCCACCTTAGGAAGGTGGTACAGTGCTTGGCTGCCTCAGGATATGTCTGGGCGATATTCAGTAGTTTATCGATAATCTCGTGCATACTTACTGGAAGAGGGTCAGACCATATGGTCTGACCCCCTTAATTTATAAATTTATTTCCAAGAACTCTTCAGTCCTACGATGCTATTGAATACCTTCTCATCATCAGTAGTGAGCTTGGAGTCAGCGATATAGTATCCCTTACGGAAGAACTGGTATCTCTCACCTGGCTTGATGTCATTAGCGCTTGGTTCAGCATATCCCCAAGTCTCAATCAATGAATCAGGATTAAATTCATACTCGCCTGTTTCTTCGTTTATTCTGTTGAGATAGCTATACTCTCTAATTGCAATCTTCTTAGCATTGCTTGCCTCGACAAAGTGGATAGTTCCCTTAACTTTACGAGTGTCGCAATTGCCGCCCTTAGTCTCAGGGTCATAAGTGCAGTGGATTTCCTTAATGCTACCGTCAGCATTCTTAACAACTCCGTCTTCGTTGCACTTTACGAAGTAAGCACCCTTCATTCTTACTTCGTTACCTGGGAAGAGTCTGAAATACTTGTGCTCAGGAACTTCCATAAAGTCCTCACCGTCAATCCACAGCTCTCTGCCGAATGGGATCTTACGAGTTCCCATCTCTGGCTTCTTACCGTGGTTCTCAACTTCTACCCATTCAACCTCTCCTTCTGGATAGTTATCGATGATAACCTTGATAGGGTTAGTTACAACGTGAAGTGATGGGCATCTATCCTGCAGGTCTTCTCTTACACACTGCTCGAGCTGAGCAATGTCAAGAGTTGAATCTGCCTTGGATACTCCAATATCGTTACAGAACTTACGAAGCGCCTCTGGTGTATATCCACGGCGACGAACGCCTGCGAGTGTAGACATTCTTGGGTCATCCCAACCATCTACAATGCCCTCGTCTACGAGTCTCTTAAGATAACGCTTGGACATAATCATTGTAGTGATGTTCAGACGCGCGAACTCAATCTGTCTTGGTGGATTTGGCCAGAATCCTACTTCCTGAACAACCCAATCATATAGAGGTCTGTGGTCCTCGAACTCAAGTGTGCAGATGGAGTGTGTAATTCCCTCGATTGCATCCTCAATTGGATGTGCAAAATCATAGTTAGGGTAGATACACCACTTATCACCTGTATTGTGGTGAGTTGCGTGAACGACTCTGTAGATAACAGGGTCTCTCATGTTGATATTAGGCGATGCCATGTCAATCTTAGCACGGAGACAGATTTCCTTGTCTTCAAATTCGCCATTCTTCATTCTCTCGAAGAGGTCAAGAGACTCTTCGATAGGTCTATTTCTGTATGGTGACTCCTTGCCTGGCTCAGTAAGAGTACCTCTAGTATCCTTAATTTGCTCCGGAGTAAGTTGGCATACGTATGCTTTGCCCTTCTTAATCAGCTCAACGGCTGCCTCATACATAGTATCGAAATAATCTGATGCCCACAGTCTCTCAGTCCATTCAAAACCAAGCCAACGAACGTCTTCTTCAATGGAATTAATAAATTCCATATCCTCCTTAACAGGATTAGTGTCGTCGTATCTCAGGTTGCATGTGCCACCATACTTCAGTGCAGTACCAAAGTTCAGGCAGAGGGACTTAGCATGTCCGATATGAAGATAGCCATTAGGCTCTGGTGGGAAACGAGTAGCAATCTTAGTGTGCTTACCGCTTGCAAGGTCTTCATCGATAATATCGTGAATGAAGTTGCCCGCCATCTCCTTATATTCTTCTGCTGTAGCTTTTGCCATATTCTTACCTCCGGTAATTATTATTAACTGAATAATTGTACCACATTTTATGATAATATAATATATAGAATTATGGAGGATTGAAGTATGGAAAGACCTATATATACTCAAGTAAACAATTGCCGTGACTGCTACCGTTGTGTACGTAGATGTCCGGTCAAAGCAATCAAAGTTAAGGATAGTCACCCTATGATAGTCGAGGAGCTCTGCACATACTGCGGAACTTGCGTTAAGGCGTGCCCTAACGGCGTTAAGACTATAAGAAACGATGTGGACCGTGTTAAGATGGCATTCCTCTCTAAGAAGAGAGTTTTCGCTTCGGTTGCCCCATCATATGTTTCCGAGTTCGAAGGCTATGAAGACAATTTCTTAAGAGCACTATACAGATTGGGATTTAGCGATGTATCCGAAACAGCCATTGGTGCTGCTCTTGTATCAGAGGCAATGGACATGTATATCAAGGATCATGGCAATGCACCATTTGTATCTACCGCTTGTCCATCTGTTGTAGAACTAATTACTAAATACAGACCTGAGTACGTTAAGGATCTTGCACCATTCCCATCACCTCTTCAGGCTCACAGTGCATATCTCCGTCATCTCTATGGCAATGATATTGTAGTGGTCTTCATCGGACCTTGTGTTGCCAAGAAACTCGAAGCAGAGAAGACACCTGGTTATCCAGATATCGCACTTACATTTACCGAGGTTAAGAAATGGATGGAGGAAGACAACATCCAGCTCGATACAATAGACACAGGTATTGATGTCAAGTTGTTACCATGCAAAGCCGGCAAATCTTCAATCTATCCGGTCGAAAATGGCCAGATTCAGTCTTCCAGAATCTGGGGCGATACATTCGTCTCACTTCAGGCAACTGCGACTTCAGGATCAGAACAAATTAAGCGTTCGCTGACTGGTGCTAAGGACGTTCAATTCGTTGAATTCCTTAACTGTGGCGGTGGCTGCATCAACGGTCCAGGAACTGACCAGACAGCATCCCCTCTCCAGCATCAGAAAGCAATTATGAACTTCACCATGAAGAGACTTTCTGAGGACAATCTTTTTGATGGCGATGAAGACTTTGCTAAAGAAATATATGACAAGGGTTATGGAATTCTGAATGGCTATGCTGGCCCAACCAGCCAGGCTGTTCCAGAAACCATCGTTAGCGAATCTGAAATACAGAAAATCATGCTCAAGCTCGGCAAGCACAGCAAAGAGGACGAGCTCAACTGTGGAGGTTGTGGTTACCCTTCATGCAGAGAAATGGCCAAAGCAATTGCGCGTGGCAGAGCCGAGGTTGATATGTGCGTAACCAAGATGAGACGAGATGCAGAGAGCAAGGTAGATATTCTGCTCTCAACAATTCCGCATGGAGTTGTTATCGTAGATAGCGAATTAAACATTGCCGACTGCAACAAGCGTTTTGTAGATCTGTTCGAGGACTATCCTCCAGAATTCCTCGATGCAGATGGACTGAAGTCATTCAGAGGATCTCCTATCGACATGTTCGTACCGTTCGCAGACAAGTTCAGCGAGCAGTTCTTCCTCTCCAAGCCATCTCAATACAGATTCAACATCCAGGGCAAGGTAATAAGAGTTACTTTCTTCTTGGTTGAGAACAAGCATCTGCTCGGTGCAATGTTCGAAGATATCACAACTTCAACAGTAAAGAGAGAGACTGTAGTTAGTAAGGCTGAAGAAGTCATCGCTAAGTCACTCGAGACAGTACAGCAGATTGCATCATTGCTCGGAGACAACGCGGCTGAGACAGAAATCGTATTGAATTCTATCATTGATGAGTTCAACGTTCACTCAGTAGACAACGAAGATTACGGCTTAGTTGAAGAAAACTCAGTCTTCATGGATAACAGCAACAACCAATAAAGTCCGAGGTTAATAGATATGCTTAACAACATATGTATAGATGTAGATTATTCACAATTATATAAACACGGTCAGAGGATTGGCGGCGATGTATTCCTTCTCAATCGTAACAACGACAAGAACAGAATATGTGCAACACTATCTGATGGATTAGGCAGTGGTGTTAGGGCCAACGTACTGGCCTCGCTAACAGCTCACATGGGACAGAAGATGTCATTCTCCCCTATTGAACTCGCGCACTCTGCAGAAATCATAATGGATACGCTCCCAATCGATGGCGAGAAAGGAATCAGCTATTCAACATTTACAATTGCTCAGATAGCATATTCACCTGGCAAGGATAATATCGAAGTAGCACTTGTAGAATATGACAATCCGGAAAGCCTAAGATTTAGAGAGACCAGCCCAATTGAATGGGACAAAACACCACACAAGCTCAATCGTAAGTCTGCTATCAAGGACGAAACAGTTCTTGCATCTTATTTCAAGATGAAAATTGGCGACAGACTGATTTATTTCAGCGACGGTGTATCCCAGGCAGGCGTCAGTCTCGGCAGTATAGATGAAACAGACTCCAGCTCCGCTGGACAGATGCTTAGCGCCGACGGAACGTCATTCAAATCAGCATACAGTGTTAGTTCTGCCCAGCCTAGAGTTAAACTTAGCCAAGACAACGCTGTCTCCTCCAAGGGATGGGGCGTTGAAAACGTAAAAGAATTTATCCACAAGACTCTTCTGGAAAATCCTTCTATTAGTTCCAGAGACCTCTCAAGAGCCATCGTAACGCAGGCTTACAGCTATGATAACTACCAAGCCAATGACGATATCACCTGCGTAGTAGTACATATTAGAAAGCCACGTAGAACACTAATTGTAACCGGAGCTCCAAGAATCAAATCTTATGATAAAGAACTCGGCAAATTAATTAAGAACTACGACGGAAATGTAATCGTTGCAGGCGGTACAACCGCAAGAATTGTTGCTAGGGAACTCGGCACGTCGGTACGTCCCGACAACTCGCCATCTGGCGATTTGCCACCAGCCAGCATTATCGATGGAGTTACTTTGACAACCGAGGGAATGCTGACATTAACAAGAGCAACTGAACGTCTCAGCAACAAGATTCTCTTGAAGAACATGCCAGAAGATCCAGCAAAGGAAATCATCAAGATCATGCGTCAAACCGACCAGGTAGAGCTGATTGTTGGTACCAAAATCAATGACGATGTAGACGACCCTAATATGGCGGTAAATATCGGAGTAAGAATTCCTATGATAGAAAGACTAAAAAAAGCTCTCGAAGAGAACTATCTTAAGGAAGTTGAAGTAACATACTTATAGATTCTGTGGTAGAATATAAATGTAAACAAACTATATAGCAAAGGAGAATAGATATGCCTTTAGTAACATCAACAGAAATGTTCAAGAAAGCCTATGAAGGCGGCTATGCCGTTGGAGCTTTCAACGTAAACAACATGGAAATCGTTCAGGGTATCACAGAAGCATGCAGAGAGACTAAGTCCCCTGTTATCCTGCAGGTATCCAAGGGCGCAAGAGCTTATGCTAACCCTACATATCTCAAGAAGCTTGTAGACGCAGCCGTTGAGGAATGTCCAGAAGTTCCAATCTGCCTACACCTTGATCACGGCCCAGACTTTGAGACATGCAAGTCCTGCATCGATGCTGGTTTCACATCAGTAATGATCGACGGTTCTTCCCTGCCATTCGAAGAGAACATCGAGCTCTCCAAGAAGGTTGTTGAATATGCACACGCTCACGGCGTTGTAGTAGAAGCAGAGCTGGGAACACTCGCAGGTATCGAGGATGATGTAAATGTATCCGAGGAGGATTGCTCATACACTAAGCCTGAGGACGTTGAGGAGTTCGTTAAGAGAACAGGATGTGACTCCCTTGCAATCGCAATCGGAACTTCACACGGTGCTTACAAGTTCAAGCCAGGTACTAACCCACAGCTCAGATTCGATATTCTTGACGAAGTAACTAAGAGACTCCCTGGATTCCCTATCGTACTTCACGGAGCTTCATCAGTACCACAGGAATTCGTTGAGATTATCAATGCTAACGGTGGCAACATGCCAGGAGCAATCGGAGTTCCTGAAGATCAGCTGAGACAGGCTGCAAGATCTGCAGTATGCAAGATCAACATCGACTCAGATATCCGTCTTGCTATGACAGCAACTATTCGTCAGTACTTCGCTGAGCACCCAGATCACTTTGACCCGCGTCAGTATCTCAAGCCAGCAAGACAGGCTGTTAAGGAAATGGTTACACATAAGATCATGAACGTTCTTGGCAGCAACGACAAAATCTAATATCACTGAGCAGATACAGTAAGGAGCCAGCAATAAGCCGGCTCCTTTTTTAAGTTACATAAAAATCCCCCTCGCCTATTGGCAAGGGGGATTAATTTAGCTATTTAGAATCCTGAGATCTAATTACTTCTGCTCTGGTGCATAGAAGTCAACAAACTTAACCAGCTTGTCATATCTAGCCTTAGCGTGCTCCTCGTTCTTAGCGAAGAGGTCCTTAGCTCTCTCTGGGTTCTCTCTAGTCAGTCTGGAGTATCTAGCCTCGTTCATCAGGAACTCCTGATATCCGCCTGCTGGTACCTTGCTGTCCAGAGTGAATGGATTCTCGCCTTCAGCAGCGAGTGCTGGGTTGAATCTGAAGAGGTTCCAGTAACCGCACTCTACAGCCTTCTTCATCTCCTGCTGGCAGTTCATCATGCCGCCCTTGATGGAGTGCATCTCGCATGGAGCGTATCCGATGATCAGGGATGGACCGTCATAAGCGATAGCCTCGTTCAGAGCCTTGAGAGTCTGGTTAGGGTTAGCTCCCATTGCAACCTGTGCAACGTATACATAACCATAGCTCATTGCAATCTGTGAGAGGGACTTCTTGTCAACTTCCTTACCAGCAGCTGCGAACTGTGCAACCTGTCCGATGTTGGAAGCCTTTGAAGCCTGTCCACCTGTATTTGAGTAAACCTCAGTATCGAATACGAATACGTTTACGTTCTTGCCGCTAGCGAGTACGTGGTCGAGTCCGCCGTAACCGATATCGTAAGCCCATCCGTCTCCACCGAAAATCCATACTGTCTTAGCTCCGAGCAGATCCTTACGAGCTACGATGTCAGCTCCGATACCTGCAGCTTCGAGAGCAGCAACCAGCTTCTCTCCTGCCTTCTTTGAGCAATCAACACAATTGAACTCATCGATCCATGCTTCAGCAGCTTCCTTAACTTCTGCAGGAACGCCTGCCTCTACGAGAGCTTCAACGTCAGCCTTGAGGTTAGCTCTTCTAGTGTCAATAGCCTCTCTCATTCCGAGACCGTGCTGAGCATTGTCCTCGAAGAGTGAGTTGCACCATGCTGGTCCGTGACCTTCAGCATCAGTTGTGTAAGGTGCTGTAGCTCCTGGGCCACCCCAAATTGATGAGCATCCAGTAGCGTTTGAAATGTATGTGTGATCTCCGCAAAGCTGAGTGATCAGTCTTGCATATGAAGTCTCAGCACATCCTGCGCATGAGCCTGAGAACTCGAGCAGAGGAGTCTTGAACTGTGACTTAACAACATTGCTGTTGTCTGCGAACTCCTTCTTAACTGTAACACTCTTAACAGCATAGTCGAAGTTCTTCTGCTCTGGGAGCTGCTCTTCGAGTGGCTTCATTGTGAGTGAGTTAGTTGGGCATACAGTTACGCATACTCCGCATCCCATACAATCGAGTGGGGATACTGCGAGGCCATACTTATATGCGCCCTTGCTGAGCTTATGATCAACAGCCTTGAATCCTTCTGGAGCAGCTGCCATCTCAGCTTCGTCAAGCAGATATGGTCTGATTGTAGCGTGTGGGCAAACAAATGCACACTGGTTACACTGAGCGCACTTTGTTGCATCCCACTCAGGAACGCTAACTGCAACGCCTCTCTTCTCGAATGCGGAAGCACCGAGTTCCCATTCACCGTCAACGTGTGGCAGGAATGTGGATACTGGCAGGCTGTCTCCGTCCATGTTGTCGATAGGGTTGAGGATGTTCTTAACCTGAGTAGTCAGAGCTGCAGGTCCTTCCAGCTTAGCTGCGTTATCAGCATCCTTAGCGTTAGCCCAATCAGCAGGAACGTCGATCTTAACGAGTGCGTCAGCACCAGCATCGATAGCCTTGTGGTTCATGTCTACTACATCCTGACCCTTCTTGAGGTAGGACTTAGTTGCAGCTTCCTTCATGAACTTGATAGCATCTTCCTTAGGCATTACCTCTGCAAGTGAGAAGAATGCGGACTGGAGAGTAGTATTAGTTCTCTTGCCCATTCCGATCTTAGCGCAGAGCTCGATAGCGTTGATGATGTAGAGGTTGATGTTGTTCTTAGCAATGTACTGCTTAGCTGCAGCGTTGAGGTGCTGTCCAACTTCCTCTGGTGTCCACTGGCAGTTGATCAGGAATGTTCCGTTTGGCTTAACGTCCTGAACCATCTTGAATCCCTTATCAATGTATGAAGGGTTGTGGCAAGCTACGAAGTCAGCCTTGTTGATGTAGTATGAGCTCTTGATTGGCTTGTCACCGAATCTCAGGTGAGAAATAGTAACTCCGCCTGTCTTCTTGGAGTCATACTGGAAGTATGCCTGTACGTACTTATCTGTGTGGTCTCCGATGATCTTGATGGAGTTCTTGTTAGCTCCAACAGTTCCGTCTCCGCCCAGACCCCAGAACTTGCACTCGATTGTGCCAGCTGGAGCTGTGATAGGAGCTTCCTTCTCTTCAAGAGACAGGTTAGTAACGTCATCTACGATACCCATTGTGAATCTAGTCTTAGGAGCATCCTTCTTGAGTTCTTCAAATACTGCAAATACTGATGCAGGTGGAACGTCCTTTGAACCAAGTCCGTATCTTCCGCCGATAACCTTGATATCAGACATGCCAGCCTCAGCGAATGAAGTCATTACGTCGAGGAACAGAGGGTCAGCAAGAGCACCTGGCTCCTTAGTTCTATCAAGAACTGCAACCTTCTTAGCTGTCTTAGGCAGAGCAGCGATCAGCTTGTCAGCTCTCCAAGGTCTGTACAGTCTAACCTTGAGCAGACCAACCTTCTCGCCAGCTGCTACCAGGTTATCAATAACTTCTTCTGCTACGTCGCAGATTGAACCCATAGCGATGATAACTCTCTCAGCATCCTCAGCACCATAGTAGTTAAAGAGCTGATAGTTAGTTCCGATCTTATCATTGATCTTAGCCATGTACTTCTCAACAACTTCTGGAACTGCATCATAGAACTTGTTGCAAGCTTCTCTGTGCTGGAAGAATACGTCGCCATTCTCGTGTGATCCACGGAGATGTGGATGATCTGGGTTGAGGGACTTATCACGGAATGCGTTAACAGCGTCCATGTCAGTCATATCCTTGAGATCCTCATAATCCCATACAGCTACCTTCTGAATTTCGTGGGATGTTCTGAATCCATCGAAGAAGTTCAGGAAAGGTACTCTACCCTCGATAGCAGCAAGGTGAGCAACTGGAGCGAGGTCCATAACTTCCTGTACGTTGTTCTCGCAGAGCATAGCAAATCCAGTCTGACGGCATGCATAAACGTCTGAGTGATCACCAAAGATGTTCAGTGCATGAGTTGAAACTGTACGAGCTGATACATGGAATACTGCAGGGAGAAGTTCTCCAGCGATCTTGTACATGTTAGGGATCATCAGCAGGAGACCCTGAGATGCTGTGTAAGTAGTAGTGAGAGCACCAGCTCCGAGGGAACCGTGTACTGCACCAGCTGCACCAGCCTCAGATTCCATCTCAACAACCTTTACAGTCTTGCCGAAGATGTTCTTTCTGCCAGCAGCTGACCACTGGTCTACATAGTCTGCCATAGGCGAAGATGGAGTAATAGGATAGATTCCTGATACTTCAGTGAACGCATAGGAGACATGAGCAGCAGCATTGTTGCCGTCCATTGTTTTGAAATCTCTTTTAATCATAGCTTTCTCCTCTTAAAAAATTTTTTAAAAAGTTTATATGTGAAACATTGTAATGTTTTCGACCGATATTACTTTACAAGGGACTGAGTGTCCATTGCAATCATCATCTCCTCATCTGTTGGAATGATGAATACCTTAACAGCGGAATCAGCAGTTGAAATCTCAACTTCCTTGCCTCTTACGTTGTTCTTCTCAGCGTCGATCTTAACTCCCATGAATCCGAGGGATGCGCATACCTTCTCACGCAGATCAGCATCGTTCTCGCCAATACCTGCTGTGAATACGATAGCATCAACTTTGCCCAGCTCTGCAGCATAAGCACCAACATAGTGGCGAACTGACTTGAGCAGCATCTCTCTTGCGATGTGAGCTCTCTCATTGCCCTCAGCCTCAGCGTTGCAGATATCTCTTACGTCGCCGGAGATGCCGGATACGCCGAGAAGTCCTGACTTCTTGTTGAGCATAGTGATTACATCAGATACGCTCATGCCAGTCTGCTCTACGATAAAGCTAACAACTGATGGATCGATAGTTCCGCAACGAGTTCCCATTACGAGTCCATCCAGCGGAGTGAGTCCCATTGATGTGTCATAGCACTTTCCACCCTTAACTGCGGATATGGATGAACCATTACCGAGGTGGCAAGTGATGATGTTAACATCCTTGCTACCCATGAGATCGAGGCAACGCTCTGTTACATAGCGATGGCTTGTTCCATGAGCTCCGTACTTACGGATGTGATACTTGTCGTAATATTCCATTGGAATAGCGTAGAGATAGCTCTCCTCAGGCATAGTCTGATGGAAAGATGTATCAAATACTGCAACTCCAGGTGCGTTAGGCAGAACCTTCTCACATGCGTTAATTCCGATGAGTGCTGGTGGATTGTGAAGAGGAGCCAGTACAGCGAACTCTTCGATTGCCTTCTTAACCTCATCATCAATTACTACTGACTTGTCATACTTGTTACCGCCCTGAACAACTCTGTGTCCAACAGCGCTAATCTCATTCATGTCAGAAATTACACCATGATTCTTGTCAGTCAGTGCATCAATAACCAACTGCAGTGCTACACCATGATCTGGAAGAGCAACATCCTTATCAAAGATTGTCTCGCCCTTAGCCTTGTAATTCATATGACCATCAAGTCCGATTCTTTCGCACAGACCCTTAGCCAGAACTGACTTGTCCTTCATGTCAATCAGCTGATACTTCAGTGATGAACTTCCTGTATTAACTACTAGAATTATCATAGAAAATCACTCCTTTTCAATATTAATTCTCTATGTTTCCGGACTTCCTCATTAAAGCCCAAACATACATCTTCATTATAGCACGATAAAACTATTTTATAAGCCAATTTTCAATTATTTTAGGGCTTTTTTGAAATAAAAACAAAAGTGATAAATAAAAAAACAAAGAGCCATAAAAAAGGCTCTTCGTTAACATTATTATTTGCTATGTTCTTCAACATATCTGCAGATTGCTAGATAGGTGTCGTTGCTGATGACGTGCTCTATCTGGCAAGCATCTTCCTCAGCCAATTCTTCCTCCACTCCCAGCAATTTCAGGAAGTCCACAAGTGCCAGATGCCTCTCATATGTCCTCTTGGCAATTTCCATTCCTGGAGGAGTCAGAGTGATAGGACCGTTGGACTTCATATTAATATATCCGCTCTCCTTCAGTCGCTTTACAGCATACGAAACACTTGGCTTGGTAACGCCAAGATGCTTTGCTATATCAATTGATCTAATATAGCCGTATTTGTTCTGGAGAATCAGCATTGTCTCCAGATAGTCTTCTGCGGATTGCTGAATTTTCATGCGCTATCTGCCCAATCTCTAGCCCACTTCGCCCTGAACAGGCACGAAGATTGACTCTGCCATATTCATCAGGTGATCCTGTGTGCATCCATCATCCATGCTGAGGCTGTAAAGGATTCCTGGTGCTACATCGAGCCATGAAATAAATCCTGCTTTGCCCTCGTTAAATGCACAGATTCCTTCGCAGTACTGAACGTCAACGCTCGCACAAGCCTTCCATTCATAATTCATGCCGGAAAGTGCCGCTCCGATATTAATGCCACCCTCCAGTGCTTCCTGAATGCTTTCAGCAGTAACAACTTCGCCCTTCTCGTCAATACCTGACATAATGCTTGTAACGCCTGTTGACTGTGCTCTGTAGCAGTAATCATCCTCAATTACGGTAAATGTAACCTGCGCAATTGGTTCCTGACCTTCCACAGTAATATATGAATATACAACATTATCTGCTTCAGCAGGTGCCGCAAGTTCTAATCCTGTTGCCTCCAGCAACTCTTCCTGAGTGCATTCAGTAACTGGATTGGACAGTCCAGCATCTGGTTGTTCTTCTTCCTTAGCACCACAAGCACACATTGCCAGTACCATCATTGCTGACAGCAGAACTACTAACAACTTCTTCATGATCTACCTCCTTATTTATCTGAAAGTTCCTTAAGTTTCTCTTCATTCAACAGATTCTCACCTGTCGCCTTGCCTCCTGCAATCAGTGCTGCACCTCCTGCAATACCAATGAACAAGATTTTCAGCAGAGCCTTGCCAAGACCTGCAGCAGCAGATTTCTTCTTAACATTTCTCATTCCGCTCTTAGACATAACTACCTCCTCTATAACAAAGTAATTACTATAGTGCCGCCAACCATAGCGAGCACGCCTACTATTTTGACCATAGTGACAGGTTTCTTATCAATTCCTAGGAATCCAGTTGCATCGATAATCAATCCACCAATCATAAATCCTATAAGATTCATTATGGATACCATTCCCGCTCCAATAAGTGGTGCAGTGATGGAATTGGTTCCAACAATTATTACTCCAAAAGAGCCTCCGGTAAGCATATACCACTTAAATGGGATATCAGGGCCATCATTAAATACACCTTCGCGGCCCTTGATTGCATATATAATCGCTACCAGCAATATAGAGCCCATCAGTCCAAGCGACATAGAAATCGTAGTTCCGAACCAACCTGACCCAACTACTCCGCCGAGAGTTCCGTTAACAGCAATCTGTATTGCACACAACATTCCAGCTACGAAACTGAGTGCCAGATATTTCAGCGGATAGCTGTATCCCTCTTCATCAGACTTCTTAGGTTCACGCGATGCCAGAACAACCCCGGCAACTACCAATATCGCACCCACCAGTCTCGTGAAGGTCATGCTAATCTGTGGTGAACGGAATATTCCAAATTGGTCAATTATCATACTTGTGATAATCTGTCCGAACGATGTCATAACGACAACCATTGCGCTACCGATATACGGCAAGCAGATGATGCTAAGACATACAATTCCTACTCCGCAGAATCCGCCGCACCATATCCATAGAGGATTGGCAGCGACTGCACTAAGAGGAATATTGAGATTGCCTTCAACAATCATGTCAATGATCAGCAATATAACAAGTGCCGTACTGAACGAAATCACAGTCGCTAGAAATGGCGACTTAACCTTGGTCCCCGTTATTCCATTGATACTAGTCTGAGTCGGCTGTGCCAGTCCCGCTATCAACCCCAAAATATATGCAAACATTATATGCTATCTCTCAATTTTCTCCTTGTATTCAAGGCATATCATCGTGATGTCATCAAACTGTGGAGCCTTTCCTACGAAGGCATCAATATCCTTCTTTACGAGAGGCAGCAGCTCTTCAACTGTCTTATCTGAATACTTACCAAGAGTATTCTCCAGTCTCTCCATTCCGAAGAGCTCATTTTTCTTATTAGTAGCCTCTGTTACTCCGTCTGTGTACTGGAAAATCTTGTCTCCAGGTTCAAGAGTAAATGTTCCTGCCTTGTATTTCATTTCTTCCATGCCTGCAAGTACGAAACCAGCCTTGATAGGATAAGGCTTGAACTTCTCGCCCTTCTTGCAGATAAATGGCGTCTCGTGGCCTGCATTAACGAATCTGAATTCGCCTGTTACGAGATCCAGCACGCCCTCGAAGGCTGTGATGAAGAGTCCCTCACTATTAGACTCGCAAAGCAGATTGTTAACTGTTGTGAACACTTCGCCTAGATCAGTTCCTGGAGTAGTGTGATCCTTAATAAGAGTCTTACCAATGACCATGAACAGTGCTGCAGGTACGCCCTTGCCAGATACGTCCGCTGCTACAATAGCGATATGTGTATCATCAACCATGAAGAAGTCGTAGAAATCTCCTCCTACTTCCTTGGCAGGGTTCATTGTAGCAAAGATATCGAATTCAGGGCGTTCTGGGAATGCTGGGAAAATACATGGCAGCATTGATGCCTGGATATGTGTAGCTACGTCCAGCTCAGCTCCGATACGCTCCTTCTCAGCCGTGATGGTAGTAATATTTTCAATGTAGTCATTGATATCCATCTCCATCTTCAGTACGTTCTGAGACAGCATCTCAATTTCGTCGTTAGTCTTGATTTTGCCCAGCTCAGTAGATACCTGATTGTCACTATCTATGAACTTGCCTACTTCTTCTGAAACTTTATTGATAGGTGTTACTACCTTCTTATAAATGTACAGGATATAGAGTAACAGGAAGATAATTATCATGCCAACAGTAATCAGAATTGAGTTTCTGACATACTGTTTCAGCGCAGCCTTGATAGTTGTCATAGGAATCTCGACTCCGATGCAGGCTACAACTTTACCATCTGCTCCCTTAACCGGCAGAATAGCGGATGTATTGTAGCCAAACTGGCTCTCAGATACGAAGTAATTACTACTTCTCTCGCCAGTATCTACAACCTGATTTACCTCGTTAATGAATTCAGGATTGAGGGGTCCTCTAGCTCCCAATGGATAGTTCTGCTCAGGAATCGCATAGCAGTCGTAGATGTACATCTGCGGCTCCCACGTCTCCATGTTGCCATCAAATCCATTTAATTCTTCCTTATCTATTGCAACAAAGAAGATGTCATTAGCATTCATCTTCTCACGCAAATTGGTAAGTTCTTTGATAACGTTCTGATACTTGTCGTCAGCCATATACTGATCAAGCTCTTCCTGAGAAACAGTACCATCACGATATCCTTCTACCAGCTTGGAATACATTGTAAGATCTTCAACACTAGTATATGTCAGAGCAGTCTCAGCTACCTGATATGCTGTGTTGTTATATGTCTTCTGAATCTCCTTGTTGTACTGCTGGTATCCAAAATAACCGCTTGCTGAGCAAATCAAAACACCAAGCAAGAGACATGCTACAATAAATTTTAAAGCCAGTTTGGAAAAACGCTTAGTCTCCATGTTACTCCCCCAATTATTATTATCTACAGGAATATTATCAAAGTATTTACTCCGAGAGAAGATAAATATTCTATTTTTTTCGCCATTTTATTAATCATCTGAACACCCATATAGTCGAGATTATCATCCATCTCTTCTATAGGATTATATCTATTACCACCGCTTCTTACACGAACGATAGCATCGTCTCCATTCTGCAGAACTCTAAGGTCCATTGTACCCTCTCCCATCAGAGACTTCTGGGCAATAATCATCAGTATCTCCTCAATGGCAAGGCTAATTGCCATGCTCTTCTTGGGCGAGAATTCGTTCTCTTCACAGAATCCACTGATGTTCTGACTAATCATGCAAATCTCGTCCTCATCGCAACTTACTGTATACGAAACGCTCTTGCCTGATTTCTCAAAGCTCTCATCGATAAGATAGAATCTGGTAACAGACTCTTTGCGAGCTATGTACCAGCCTACCCACATAACAAGTCCGAATGTAACTAATTCGGCCATTGGGTAGAACAGCCATACGAACTTCCCCGCATAACTGAAGATGTAACAAAAGATTACCATCAGCAGGAAGCCTCTACATCCTGTAATCAGATTGGCTATCTCTATTCTGCCTACCGCATTAAAATAATATGACAGTATGCTATTAGCCGTTGCAATGAACAAGCTGGCAGCAAATGAAATACATGCGATTGAACAATCAACACTAGCTCCAAACAGGCTGGCAACATTGTTCGAGAAAGCTATTAAAATGATAGCATATACGGCAGACAAAGCGATTCCGCATCTGAACTCTTCCTTAACTAGGTCCTTAAGAGCCCTGCTATCCTTCTCTCTGAAGAAGATACCCGTCATGGCACTTGCAGTCTGTGGCACTCCATTCTGGATGCATAGTGAGAACTCATTGATGTTGTTAATTACTGCAAATATCGCAACCATTCCGCTGAGACTCATGGACTTAAGTATAGTATTAAGTATCAGAATTCGGAATGATGACAACACATTGTTAAGTGCCATAGGGCTACCGTAGTTGAAAACTTCAGACCAGTCACCAGAGCGATAGAATCCAATGCCGAATGTAAAATTAGGGTGATCTGTGAACAGATACGCAAAGCTCATAATACATGCAACTGCCGTAGCAATTACGCTCGCCCAAGCAGCTCCCTGAATAGGATTTGGGAAGATGCCATCGAACACGAACAGCAGCAAGTAATCCAGCACTATATTCAATATAGTCATTGTCAGCATAGCTGATGCAGATCTCTTATTCTTACCTTCCAACCTGAGATAGAAGAACGGAACATATAGCAGCACCTTGAACACTCCGCCAATAAGAGTGATTCCAACGTAATCTCTAACCATGTCATAGGTCTCTGAGCTGGACAAAACCTTGGTAATAGGATTTAGAAGTGCCAGTCCAATCGCGCATACAATGATTCCTGCGATAAATGTAGTTGTAAGCGTAGCTCTGAATATTCTTACGCCCTTCTCCTTATCATTCTCACCGAAAGCCTGTGACGAGATGAAAGATGCTCCTGATCCGAACAGTGATCCAACTGTACAGAGAATCAAGTAAATAGGAAGAGATTGACTGACTGCCGAAAGTCCGGCTTCGTGTAATCTCTGTCCTACAAGCACTCCATCAAAGAACACGTTAATAGTACCGCCCAATACCGCAATTACGTTAGGCATTAATGCAGTCAGATATATTCTCTTTATGAAGCTTTCCTTACGTCCAAAGAATTTCAGTCTGTTGCTGAAGTTTTTGCGTAATTCCATACTACAAGCTCCTCTTCAATAGTTCTTTCTTGCGTTCTTCATCCAGGAATATCTGCGGTTTACTGTGAGCCAGCTTATTCTCCTGGTGTTGGCTCTCTGTTATGGACTTTACTGGAACTAACTTGATCACAGGTTGTGACAACAATCCTATGTTGCGTATATCATCATAGTCTTCAGAAGACTCTCTAAACAACATGTCCAGCATCCTAGCTCCATCCTTGCAGTCTGCAAAGTTTGGCGCTTCTATAAATAGCATATATCCGTTTGGCTTGGTCTCATCGTTGATGCCAAGCGCATAGTCGCAAGTCTCAAGGCCATAATGCTTGGCCCACTTATTAATTATAGCTGTTGCTTGATATACATCGGTCTTCTCGCCGGCAATACTAATCACCTGCTCCCGCTTGCCAACCATTTCAAATACAGGAGTCTCCCCCTCAAATCTGATAATCTTAATCAGGTCTCCGGTTCTGTATCTATACAGTCCAGAGAAGGTCGACAGTATCAATTCGTATGTCTCGCCAATCTGAACCTTGTCCAGCGTCAGCACCTGCTTGCTATTTTGTGTCATGAATTCATAGTAAGCACTTCTTGGCAACAGTGCATAATGGGCTGGGCCAAACTCAATTGCCGGTGCGATGATGCATTCCGACAATGCGTATGAGAATTGGTATGTCGGAATATTTCCAATATATCTTTTAATCTGCGATTCCTGCAGCTCATACATCTTGCCTCCAACGCCGCAGACGAATTTCATATTACGCCATATCCTAGGAATAATAGGCTCATCGAATCCCTGTGACAATATTGCTTCGAGTTCATCAAGCCACTTATCATCTGGAAGATTCCTAATAAGCGCTGCCTTTTCCTTTTCTCCAATTATGGCAGTAACACGCTTGTGCCTCATATCTTGAATCAGTTCTTTCCAGTTCTCCTCTATCCATGCCATCAGCATTGCGATATCATAGAGATAAACTGACTGAATTGCCTCAAGTTCAGGGCACGAGAACATCAGCCATGCCTTAACATATGGTACATTTTCAATCTCATCCGAAACGCAGAGTTCACTGCCTCCGACGAACATATCAAAATCTACATTGCCCGATTCGTTAAGCCATCCAAAGTATGTTGCAGACAGATAGTTCATGTTGCCATTTCCAGAGCGGAAAATGCTAACGTGGATAGACTTACCTCTAGCATCAGCAAGATAATATGGCATCTCATGTACATAAGAAGAATACCTATTTAACGCCTCTACGCTCAGCGGAAAGTATTTCTGTTTGCCAGTAGATCCTGAAGTTGATAGGATCTTGTAGATTGGATAAACAGTATATCTTTCCGGATTATCAGCAATCCCCTTATAATCCTTATACGAAGAGAGAGGCACTTTAGCCACATATTCTTCCCAAGAATAAATATCTGAAAATTCATGCGCCTTGCCGAACTCTGTATCCTTATTATCTGCAAGTAGGCTCCTAAGATTCTCCTCGTTGATTGTTCTCGCAGACTTGATGTCTTTAAAGAATTGCTTGCAGACCCTATTTCTTTCTTCTAAATAATTACCATTCATATTTACAGTACATTTTTATTAAACACTTATCTTATATGATATCACAAAAGTTATCTTCTCTGTGTTTTTTCAATAAAAAAGCGGGTCTTTATGACCCGCTTAACGAACTGTTTATTATGAACTACTTGTTCATCTGAGCTGCTACCTCTGCAGCGAAGTCCTCATTCTTCTTCTCAAGGCCTTCTCCAACCTCGAAACGAACTACCTTAGCAAGGGAAAGTCCCTTGTCTACGGAATCGAGATACTGGGAAACAGTCTGCTTACCATCCTCAGCCTTAACGTAAGTCTGCTCGAGCAGGCAGATTTCCTTGAGCTGCTTCTTAACACGACCTTCAACGAGTCCAGCGAATACCTTGTCGCCTACGATGTTAGCCTTATCAACAACAGCGAGATCTGCGAGCTTCTGTTTAGCTTCGTCAGACAGGAAGTTAGGCAGGTAGTTGAAGTTGAATCCCTTCTCTGCTCTCTTATCCTCGAGAACCTTAACGTCCTCAGCTGACCATACACCAGCAACAGCCTTGTCGAGAAGTGCGTTCAGGATTGGCTTTGGCAGTGTGAATGGATCGTTCAGTGCGCTCTCAACAGTAACCTTCTTGATGTTCTCAAGTTCTTCTGCAGAAATGTCATCTCTGCTTACATACTGTGGGTTCATAGCTGCAATCTGCATTGCAACGTTCTTAAGAGCTTCCTTGTTAGCGTCATTATCAGCTCCGTTACCTGCAACGATAACGCCGATTCTTCCGCCGCCGTGAACGTATGTAGTCAGAACGTCACCAGCAGCCTGCTCAATTCTACGGAGAGACATATTCTCACCGATCTTAGCAATCTTAGCTGTAAGAGCTTCACCAACTGTAGTTCCTGCATAAGCCATAGCCTTGAAGTCGTCCATAACGTTGTTCTTAGCTTCAAGTGCCAGCTTAGCGAGGTCATCTACGAATGTGATGAACTCATCATTCTTAGCAACGAAGTCAGTCTCAGAGTTAACCTCTACAACTGCAGCGGACTTTCCGTCCTCAGCAACAGCGATCTTTACAAGACCTTCTGCTGCGATTCTTCCAGCCTTCTTAGCTGCCTTAGCAAGTCCCTTTTCCTTGAGGTACTCAACAGCCTTATCGATATCGCCTTCAGTCTCAACAAGAGCCTTCTTGCAATCCATCATTCCGGAGCCTGTCATCTCACGGAGTTCTTTTACTAACTTAGCAGTAATCTCAGCCATGATTATTATTCCTCCTCTGCTACAACTTCTTCAGCCTCTGCTGGAGCTTCCTCAGCTGGAGCAAAGCTCTCGCCCTGCTTAGCCTCTACGATAGCGTCAGCCATGCAACCTGTGATCAGCTTAACGGCTCTGATAGCATCGTCGTTTGCTGGGATTACATAATCAACATCGTCTGGATCGCAGTTAGTATCTACGATACCTACTACTGGGATGCCAAGAATCTTAGCTTCCTTAACAGCGATCTTTTCCTTCTTAGGGTCAACTACGAACATTGCAGCTGGGATACCCTTCATGTCCTTAATTCCGCCAAGGTACTTTTCGAGCTTTTCAGCTTCAGCTCTCATCTTCAGAGCTTCCTTCTTAGCGTACTTGTTGATTGTTCCATCCTCGATCATCTCGTTGATCTCAGCGAGTCTCTCGATTCTCTTACTAATTGTCTTGTGGTTAGTGAGCATTCCACCCAGCCATCTCTCGTTTACTAAATACATTCCGCATCTCTCAGCCTCATCCTTGATAGCTGCCTGAGCCTGCTTCTTAGTTCCTACGAAGAGAACTGGTCTACCAGTTGCTCCAACCTCTCTCATGAAATCATAAGCATTCTCGATCAGACCAAGTGTCTGCTGTAAGTCGATGATGTAGATTCCATTTCTCTCTGTGAAGATGTAAGGAGCCATCTTAGGGTTCCATCTTCTTGTCTGGTGTCCAAA
>R21__coassemble_723_pt1 | contig 25840 bp, 41 predicted proteins | sample R21__metabat2_high_PE_011 | metagenome-assembled genome bin R21
GGCCTAAATGATTGATATGCCATTTCGCCGGACAAATTCTGTATATATTCTCCTGCACGCTTATTCATTTCGATACATCTTCAAGCTTAAATATATAAGCATATTTTACAGTGTTAATTTCAAGTTTGCAACTTAAATTGAAATTTAACTGTTTATTATTTCATGTTTACGTCTTAAATTGAAATTAAAGGCGCAAATACAGGCTAATTATTTCAATTTCAAGATTCGCAAATATAGATAAGACCCCAATCCGAAGATTGAGGTCTCTTGATGTTTATTAAATGGTGGTCAGGCCTGTCCCTTTTGGACAAAAATCCAATGAGGACTGACCCCAATTGGAAAAACAATTGGAAATTAGTCTTTCTTGATGAGGTGGAGTACCAGGCCGATTACGAGTCCTGCGAGAGCAGGTACTACCCAACCAAGACCGAGGTCGAAGAATGGCAGGAATTTGCCAACTGCCTCTGTGAGTGCTGGGATGTTGAGTGCAGTCTGGATGCCTTCTGGCAGTGTCTTCAGGAAGTCGAAGATAGCTGCGATTGCTGCTCCAACTGTTACCCAGATGTATACGTATTTGCTCTTGCCAAATGCCTTCTCACACAGCGCAACTGCGATGATAGAGATAGTCAGTGGGTAGAGCAGCATCAGTACTGGAATTGAGTAGTTGATGATTGCTGTCAGACCAACATTGGAAATAGCGAATGAGAATACGCTGAATACCAGTACCCAACCTCTGTAGTTGAATGGTCTGTGGAACATCTTAACGAACATCTCCGAGCAGCTAGTTACCAGACCGATTGCTGTCTTCAGGCAAGCGAATGTAACTGTGAGTGCCAGGATGATGTTACCGAGTGTGCCAAAGTAATGGTTGGCGATCTCAGCAAGTGCAATACCGCCGTTCTCTGATACTTCGAAGGCACCTCTTGACTGTGCGCCCATAATGATTGTGAGTGCATAGATGAGTCCCATCAGGATAGCTGTAAGAACTCCTGACTTGATAGTTGCCTTAGCAACTGCGTCGTCTTCTTCAATACCGAGTCCTCTTACAATGTCGATGATAACGATACCGAATGCCAGTCCTGCGATTGCATCCATTGTGCCGTAACCCTCGATGAATCCGTTGAAGAATGCGCCGCTCTCATAAGCTTCAATTGGTGCTACGTCTGCCATATGAGCTGTAGGATTGAGCAGTGCTGCGATTACCAGGATTGCCAGGAATACCAGGAATACTGGGTTGATAATCTTACCAATGTACAGCGTGATATTCTTAGGTTTCCAGCTGCAGATCAGTACTATTGCGAAGAATATTGCAGTGAATATGAGCTGCGCAATTGTGTGTGTGCTCTCTGGGATCATTGCTGCAAGTCCAGTTGTGAATGATGTAGTTGCACATCTAGGAATTGCGAAGAATGGTCCGATAGTCAGATACAGCAGTGTTGTGAACAGCACGCCGTACCAATTTGATACCTTGCTACTCATCTGGAGCATATTCTCACTGTGAGTGTTACCAATAGCAGCAACTCCAAGAATTGGAATACTTACTGCTGTTACGATAAATCCGATGATTGCCGGCCAGCTGTTGCTACCTGCCATCTGTCCCAGGTGTACCGGGAAGATCAGGTTACCAGCGCCGAAGAACATACCGAACAAAGTACTAGCTACTAAGATCGATTCCTTTAGTGTTAATGATTTCTTCTTCATTGTTATCTCCTGTTAGTAAATATGTCGCATTACTAGTCTCTTATCTATAGAGAACTCTTAGAGTTCTCGTCTACCTTCAATCGCTTTGAGAAGTGTTACTTCATCAGCGTATTCAAGATCTCCACCGACCGGTATACCGTGAGCGATTCTTGTCACCTTGATGCCGGATGGTTTGATGAGTCTTGATATATACATCGCAGTGGCCTCTCCCTCGATGTTAGGATTGGTTGCGATAATTATCTCCTTGACTCGATCGTCAGCCTGAAGTCTGGTGATTAATGATTTCAGGTTGATATCGTTAGGTCCAATTCCCTCGACTGGCGAGATAGCGCCGTGGAGCACGTGATACAGTCCGTTATACTCGCGAATTCTCTCCATCGCCATAACGTCCTGTGGCGTCTCAACGACGCAGATGACGCTAGGGTCTCTGCCCTCATCTGAGCAAATCAGGCATGGATCCTGATCGGTCAGATTGCCGCATACCGAGCAGTAATGCAGGGCCTTCTTAGCTCCTACTATGGATGCAGCCAAGCTCTCCGCCTCCTGATCCGTCAAGCTCAGTATATGAAAAGCCAGACGCTGTGCTGTCTTGCCACCAATGCCTGGCAATTTGGACAACTCATTGATTAACTTGTTAAGAGGTCTTGGATACTGTCTCATTAGAGTCCCGGGAATCCCATTCCGCTGAGAGGTCCTGTGATCTTGTTCATCTCGTTCTCAGCAAGTTCTTCGATCTGTCTGATTGCCTCGTTAACAGCAGCTGTTACGAGATCCTGCAGCATTTCTACATCATCAGGATCTACAACGTCCTTATCGATAGTCAGCTTGGTGATTTCCTTAGCTCCGTTGATTGTTACCTCAACTGCGCCACCACCAGCTGTAGTTGTAATTTCCTTCTCCTTAATGTCTTCCTGAGCCTTCTCCATCTCAGCCTGCATAGCCTGAAGCTGCTTGAGCTGCTGCTGCATGTTGCCGCCACCTGCTCTCTGTTTTGGCTTCTTGCCTGCCATCATTCCTCTACCCATAATTACTCCTTTACTTATCTAAGATATCTACATCTAATCCAAATAGATTGCTGATATCACTTGCTAGTTCATTAATCATATCGTCTTCGTTCATGACCTCGTCGGCCATCATCTCGAAGTAAGCAGTATTCCTGCGGCCCATGTCGAGCTCGACCTCACGGATTACCACACGTGTGTTAGGTCCGAACAGATCCTTAGCTGCCTTGGCGATGTCTCCCATCTTGTTATTGGCCAGGTCCATCTTGTTCTTCTTAACGTGAACCTCGAGAACATCGTCCTCATAGCTGTAACCTCTGGAGTGTCTACCAACAAAGCTCTCAAAGCTCCTGTCGGCCTGCGCTATCTCTGCGACAATGCGGTTCCACATGTCTACTGCGTCGCCTGCCTCTTCGCGAGGTGCCGGTTCGATCGCCAGGATAGGTGACTCTTCATCCTCTCTGCTAGCTGCTGCTATCTGTGCCAGCAGATTCTTAGCCCTAACGTCTTCTTCTGGCTCAGCAGGAGCTGGCTCTGGTGCAGCCTTGACTGGCTGTGCCGCTCTTGCTGGTGCGGCTGGTCTTGCTGCAGGCTCAGCCGCTACTGGTGCAGCACCTGTGCCAGCCAATCTTACAGCTACAGTCTCTAGCAGTATTCTTGGTCTGTCAGAATATCTTCCGACATTGATATATTCCGAAATCAGTCTGATTGCCTTCTCGATATCCTTCATCTCGATGGCAGCAGCCTGTTCTTTCAGTCTATCTATATTCTCAGCACTAGCACTAAGAACGCGATCAGCCTTGGCAACGTATTTCACTATCATGAGATTGCGATAGTGCTCGAGCCAGTCCTTGAGGAGCTGCTTGGCGTCCTTGCCGCGCTTGATAATTTCATCGATGTACAGGAGCGCCTTGCCCAGGTCGCCACTGCCGACTACGTCGGTCAGCGCGAGGAAGAAATCCTCGCCGGCAGCTCCGGTATACTCGAGCACCAGACTCTTGTCCAGTGTAGCATCTCCTGCTGCCATGCACTGCTCTAGGATGCTAAGTGCATCTCTTACAGAACCATCAGCTCTAGCTGCAATAGTTCCCAGAGCATCCCTTGTCGCATTGACACCCTTCTTCTCACAGATGTGCTGCATTCCTGCAATGAGCTCTTCCTCAGATACTCTCTTGAAGTTGAGCTGCATACATCTGGATCTAATAGTAGGTCTCACCTTCTCTGGATCTGTAGTAGCCAAAATGAATATTGCATATTCAGGTGGCTCTTCCAGAGTCTTAAGGAAAGCATTCTCTGCTGCCTGGCTCAGCATGTGTACCTCGTCGATGATGTACACCTTGTATCTTCCCACAGTAGGTGGATACTTAACCAGGTCTATGATTGCTCTCAGGTCATCTACGCCGTTGTTGGATGCAGCATCCAGCTCGATAACGTCGACGAACTTACCTTCTCTAATTGCCTCACAGTTAGCGCAGTGACCGCATGGCAGACCGTCCTTGCCAGAACCAGGCTCGCCATTCATACAGTTGACAGCCTTGGCTAGTATTCTCGCTGTAGTTGTCTTGCCTGTTCCATGTGTACCCGTGAACAAATAAGCCTGACTTACTGTGCCAGTCTTGATCTGGTTCTGTAGGATCTTGACGATCTGCTTCTGACCAATAATATCCTCGAATACTTCAGGCCTCTCGGCTCTATATAATGCTAACTGCATCTTATTCTCCTTAAACTTATGACGGAAGCACTACAGTACGCAGAGGCTGATCTGCGGCACACATGACTAACCGCTTATTGCTGCTACCTCTCGGTCCTGACAAGGTTCACGGCGCCCTGTTGCGCAGGACCCCTACGCACTGTAGCACTTCCGCCACTATTCTTTAGATTATATCACATAGCTACTCATTTTCCAAAGAAAAAAGGAACCGATCGTAGTCGGTTCCTTGTATCTGTAACTTAAACCAGCTCCAGGAATACAACTTCTGCGTTATCTCCCTAATATATTTCAACATCCTCAATCTGTTCTAATTATATCGAGCATTTCTTTAGGTGTAACGACGTATGACTTAATCGGGAAATGTTTTATATTTCCTGTTACGAGATAAGCATCAATGTTACTTCTTGCAGTCATAACAATTTCATAGAAAACCGCGTCATCAGCATCTGGAAACAATTCTTCAGTAGTTGTTCTTTCAAGAAACAAACCGCAATTCCTTATTGTTGCAAGGAAAACATTTACTTCAGCTTCATCAAAGCCAAATTCATAATGACCGCATAATATGTCATACTTACTTATCCCTTTCAGTCCTAGCTTTCTTAATTACATCATTAATATCATCCAGTGTCATTTCTGAAGCTCCTGTAAGTTCTGATTGAGCTCTCATTGAATTTATAGCAGCAATAACTCGATCTCTTGGAGTATCGTTTAATGTATCAAAAGGAATGCCGTTAACCGCAACACTTTTCTTAAGGAACATTCTAATCGCTGTAGATAGGTCTATCCCCAATTGATCATACACCATCATCGCCTGGTTCTTCAGTTCCTCATCTATTCTGACCTGTAATGTACTAGCCATATTCATATCCTCCTTTTCTATATAGTAATGACAATTAATTATATTGTCAATACAAAATGGATTGAACATGAATTAAATAATTTCTCTACCCTAGATGATAGGAATATTCTATATTTCTTTAGTAATGCTGTCGAACATTCTTGAACCGAAATCCTACATTCTTTAAATGAATTTTCTAAAAAAGTATTATCCAAATGCTAAGCAATCATTACAATAAAAAAGGAACCGACCGTAGTCGGTTCCTTACCTTGTCTGAATTAAACCAGCTCCAGGAATACAACTTCTGCGTCATCTCCCTGTCTTGGTCCCAGCTTCAGAATTCTTGTATATCCGCCGTTACGTGTGTCGTAACCAGGTGCGATCTCGTCGAAGAGCTTAGCAACAACTGTCTCGTCGAATACGTACTCAAGAACCTGTCTTCTTGCGTGAAGGTCGCCCTTCTTAGCAATAGTGATCATTTTCTCAGCAATACGACCAGCTTCCTTAGCTCTATCTTCTGTAGTAGAAATTCTACCTTCTCTGAAAAGATCGGTTACCAGGTTTCTCAGCATGGATTTACGGTGTGCAGAATTTCTGCCCAGCTTCTTATAACCGTTCATCAATCTTACTCCTTTCGATTAGTCATCCTCATTTGGTTTAAGGCTCAGTCCGAGCTCAGCCAGTTTGTTCTTTACTTCTACCAGAGACTTCATTCCGAGGTTACGAACCTTCATCATGTCTTCCTCTGTTCTCTGAGTGAGTTCCTCAACTGTGTTGATGGAAGCTCTCTTCAGACAGTTAAATGAACGTACTGACAGTTCGAGTTCTTCGATTGCCATAACAAGAGCCTTCTCCTTACGATTTTCTTCCTTCTCAATCATGAATTTCATCTCGCTGACGTCTTCGCCAAGTCCGATGAACAGATCAAGGTGCTCCTGTATAATCTTAGCGCCGATGGATACGCCTTCTTCTGGTGCAATAGAGCCATCAGTCCAGATCTCCAGAACGAGTCTGTCGTAATCTGTAACCTGTCCAACTCTAGTGTTCTCTACTGTGAAGTTAACCTTCTTAACAGGTGTGTAGATAGAATCTACAGGGATAACTGCAATTGGTGTATCCTCAGTCTTGTTCTGCTCTGCAGGAACATAACCCTTACCAGTTGCGATGTTCATTTCCATTACCAGTGTAGCATTGTCTGCGAGTGTAGCAATGTGCAGGTCTGGATTGAAGATCTCTGTATCAGCATCTACGATAATGTCAGCTGCTGTAACTTCCTTAGGGCCTACTGCGTTGATAATTGCTCTCTTGTCTTCATTACCGTCGATTCTAACAGCAAGTCTCTTGAGGTTAAGGATGATTTCTGTAACGTCTTCCTTAACGCCAGGAATTGTTGAAAACTCGTGGAGAATGCCATCAATCTTTACAGATGTGATAGCTGCTCCAGGAAGAGAACTGAGAAGAACTCTTCTCATGCAGTTACCGAGAGTAGTTCCATAACCTCTCTCGAGAGGCTCGATAACGAACTTACCATACTGACCGTCTGCATTAACTTCCTTAGTAATAGTAGGCTTAATAATCTCGATCATTCTCTTCCTCCTGTTTATTAACTTGTGATAACGTATGAGACGTTCTAAGTTACTATCTTGAATAGAACTCTACGATGTAGTGCTCTTCGATAGGAAGATCGATATCTTCTCTAACAGGAGTTCTTGTAATCTTGCCCTCGAACTTATCAAGGTTGAGGTCAATCCAAGCAGGAGTTGTAATGATCATATCCTTCAGCTCGTTGAACTTAGGGGATGACTGAGACTTAGCCTTAACAGCTACAACGTCTCCAGCCTTCAGCTCCATTGAAGGGATGTCTGCCTTCTTGCCATTTACTGTGAAATGACCGTGGTTAACAAGCTGTCTTGCTTCTCTTCTTGTTGCAGCAAAGCCCATTCTGAATACTACGTTATCCAGTCTGCTCTCCAGCATGATGAGCAGGTTCTCACCAGCTCCACCAGCTCTCTTGGAAGCCTTCTCGAAAAGATTTCTGAACTGAGTCTCGCTCAGGCCATATGTAAATCTTACCTTCTGCTTCTCTGTCAGCTGAACACCGTACTCACTCTTCTTACGACGGCTCTGTGCAGGGTGTCTGTTAGACTTCTTATTTACACCAAGGTACTGTGGTTCAATTCCAAGAGCTCTAGCTCTCTTCAGTACTGGTCCTCTTTCTCTTGACATATTATGTTACTCCTCCTTCCCGATTAGACTCTTCTCTTCTTAGGTGGTCTGCAACCATTGTGAGGGATAGGTGTGATGTCCTTGATCATAGTAACTCTAAGACCACAAGTCTCGAGAGCTCTAACTGCGGAATCTCTTCCGGAACCAGGACCCTTAACATAAACCTCAACTGACTTCAGACCGTGCTCCATAGCTGCCTTAGCTGCTACAGTTGCTGCCTCTGCTGCTGCGAATGGTGTGCTCTTTCTAGAACCTCTGAAACCATTGGAACCAGCGGATGACCAGCTCAGTGCATTTCCGTCCATATCGGTCAGTGTAACCAGTGTGTTATTGAAAGTAGACTGGATATGAGCCTGGCCTCTTTCAACGTTCTTACGTTCTCTCTTCTTCTTTCTTACTGTCTTCTTAACAGCTGCCATAGCTTATACCTCCTTCCTACTTCTTCTTTCCAGCTAATCTCTTAGGACCCTTACGAGTTCTAGCATTAGTCTTAGTCTTCTGTCCTCTTACAGGCAGACCTCTTCTGTGTCTGATTCCTCTGTAAGAACCAATTTCCATGAGTCTCTTGATGTTGAGGGAAACTTCTCTTCTGAGGTCACCTTCTACCATGTACTCAGCATCGATAACTCTTCTGATCTTACCAGCATCATCTTCTGAAAGATCCTTAACTCTGATGTCTCCATCAACTCCTGCCTTAGCGAGGATGTCTCTGGATGTCTTCAGACCGATTCCATAGATATAAGTCAGGCCGATCTCGACTCTCTTATCTCTAGGCAGGTCAACTCCGGCAATTCTTGCCATTCTTTCCTCCTTTCCCATCTTCCGTCTCCTTTCCGGGGGAGATATAGACGGGTGTTCCATGTTTTGAAAGCATTATAGCCTGCGACCCCGGCGCCGCAAGCTCTTTATTATATCAATTAATGAGTATAATAATCAATAAATTTTAGTAAATGGCGATAGAATTTTTCGTCATTTATTTGAGCGATGCAGTAAATTTTCGTTATACGAGGCGCAGGAACAAATCATGAACGCGCGTACATAGTTAGTACGTAAGTGAACGATTTGTGACTGCAACAAAGTAGAACGGAAATTTACAAGTCGCTAGCCCTGTCTCTGTTTGTGCTTAGGATTCTCACAAATAACCATTACACGGCCGTTTCTCTTGATAACCTTGCACTTATCGCAAATAGGCTTTACAGAAGCTCTTACCTTCATTTTATTTCTCCCTCCATGTGATTCTTCCGCGCTGCAGGTCGTATGGTGATAACTCTACCTTAACCTTGTCGCCAGGAAGAATTCGAATGTAATTCATTCTGATTTTGCCAGAAATATGAGCAGTTACTTCGAAACCATTTTCCAGCTTCACTTTGAACATTGCATTAGGCATTGCATCAACTACTGTGCCCATTGCCTCTATGGTGTTACTCTTTGCCATACTTTATCTCTCCATCTCCTAGAGTGTTAGAATTTCTGGTTCACCGTCCGTTACGAGGATGGTGTTCTCATAGTGCGCCGACAACTTTCCGTCAATCGTGACAACAGTCCATTCATTCGCGAGTGTCCTTACGTCGTAAGTGCCGAGTGCAAGCATTGGCTCGATGGCCAAAGTCATGCCCTCTTTAATTCGCGAACCTGTTCCGGGATTGCCGTAGTTAGGAATCTGCGGATCCTCGTGAAGAGCTGAGCCGGTGCCATGACCGGTATAGTCTCTAATTACCGCCATCCCATGCTTCTCAGCATACTCCTGAACAGCATGACCGATATCGTGAATTCTATAGCCGACCATCGCATACTTGATTCCTTCGAAGAAGCTCTGCTCGGTTACGTCAATCAGCCTCTGGGCTGTATCACTGATTTCTCCTACAGCGTAGGTTCTTGCAGCATCGCTGTTGTAACCCTTGTAGGTAGCACCAGTGTCAATGCTTACAATGTCGCCTTCCTGAATAATTCTATTCTTGGAAGGGATACCGTGAATAACCTCTTCATTCACAGACACGCAGGCTCCCGCAGGGAAGCCTCCGTATCCTTTGAATGTAGGTTTCATGTTGTAATGGGCAATCCTATCTTCTACGTATTTGTTAATGTCCTGTGTGGACATTCCTGGCTTGATAACGTCCTTAAGGTCTCTCAGGATTTCTCCTGTTACCTTGCAAGGCTCTCTCATCAAGTCTATTTCACGTTTAGATTTGATATTTATCATTATCCGATTGCCTCAACAATTTCTTTGAACACTACCATATGATCCTGCTCAGCATTGAAGTTCTTGAGATCACCTGATTTCTCATAGTAATCAATCAGAGGAGCTGTTGATTCGTTGTAAACAACGATTCTGTTCTCAGCAGTTTCTACAGTATCGTCTTTTCTCTGCTCGAGCTCTCCGCCGCACTTATCACAGATGCCTTCTACCTTAGGTGGCATACCTACAATGTGATATCCTGCGCCACAGTTCTTGCAGATTCTTCTTCCTGTCAGTCTAGCGATAAGTGTATCGTGACCTACCTGGAAATTGATAACAGCGTCTAATTTCTGACCCTGTTCCTTGAGGAACTTGTCCAGTTCTTCAGCCTGATAGATAGTTCTAGGGAATCCATCTAACAGGTATCCGTTCTTGCAATCTTCCTGAAGAAGTCTGTCTTTAACGAGATCTACTACCAATGAATCTGGTACCAGTTCTCCCTTGTTCATATACTCCTGAGCTTTCTTTCCAAGTTCAGTTCCCTGCTTGATGTTAGCACGGAAAATGTCACCTGTTGAGATCTGAGGAACGCCGTACTTTTCAACAAGCTTGACAGCCTGAGTACCCTTTCCTGCTCCTGGAGGTCCAAGCAATACTGCTCTCATATTAGTGTTCTCCTTAATATCTCTTTACTTGAGGAATCCCTCATAGTTTCTCATCAGCATCTGGTGCTCCAGCTGCTGAACAATATCCAGTGCAACGCCTACCATAATCAGCAGTGATGTACCGCCGAATGAGAAGTTGAATGGAGTCCATACACTTACAATTGTAGGAATTGTTGCTACTGCTGCCAGGAAGAGACCGCCTGCAAGGCAAAGTCTGTTCATGACTTTAGTCAGATATTCTACTGTTGCTACTCCCGGTCTAATTCCAGGGATAAATCCACCGTTCTGTCTCATCTGATCAGCAACCTCGTCCGGTTTGAACTGGATTGCAGTATAGAAGAATGTGAAGAACAAAGTCAGAGCAATGTTCAGTCCTGCATAAATCCATACTCCTGGGTTGCCGTTAGGTGACAGATACTTAGTCACAAAATCAGCGAATGCGCTACCTGCGCAGAAATATGTGATTGTCAGTGGGAACTGCAGTAATGAGATGGAGAAGATGATAGGAATTACTCCAGCAGCATTAACCTTCATAGGAATGTGGCTGGACTGTCCGCCATACATCTTTCTTCCAACTACACGCTTAGCATACTGTACAGGAATCTTTCTTGTACCCTGCTGAACCTCAATGATTGCCATTGTGATCAGTACAGCAACGATGATAAGTGTGATAACTGCAACTACGGAAACCGATCCGTCCTTAACCTGAGCTGCTACACCTCTAACTGCGGATGGCAGTCTAGCGATGATACCGCCGAAGATAAGCATTGAGATACCATTTCCAACTCCGTACTCATTGATCTGCTCGCCGAGCCACATCAGGAATGATGTGCCGGCGGTCAGAATGATTACGATTGCAATCTGGTTGAATGCGCTCTGGTCGATAACAGCTTTTCTGAAGAGACCTACTGTCAGACCGATAGCCTGGATGAGTCCCAGAACTACAGTCATGTATCTAGTGATAGTAGCCATCTTCTTACGTCCCTCATTTCCTTCCTTAGAAAGTCTCTCAAAATAAGGGAATGCGATTGTCAGTAACTGTACGATGATTGATGCAGTGATGTAAGGTGTTACACCAAGTGCAAATACTGTGAAGTTACTGAATGATCCGCCTGAGAACAGGTCGAACAGATCGAGAAGACCGGTTTCTCCTGAGAACATCTGAGCCAGATACTCTCTGTTGATGCCAGGAACTGGAATGTTGGATCCAATTCTGTACACAACGAGCATGAGGAGTGTGAAAGTAAGCTTACTTCTCAGCTCCTTAATTTTCCATGCTTTGGAGAAAGTCTTTGCGAGTTCCATTAGATAACCTCTACCTTTCCGCCTGCTTTCTCAATCTTTTCAGCAGCGCTCTTGCTGAACTTTTCAGCCTTAACTGTGAGCTTCTTCTCAAGTTCGCCGTTGCCGAGAACCTTGATTCCGTCCTTAACCTGCTTAACAAGTCCGGACTGGAGCAGAAGTTCAAAATCTACTACTGTGTCATTTTCGAATCTGTTGAGGTCCTTAACGTTAACCTCAGCATATTCCTTAGCCCAGTGATTAGTGAAGCCTCTCTTAGGGAGTCTTCTATAGAGTGGCATCTGACCACCCTCGAAGCCGAGTCTTACTCCGCCACCACTTCTTGAGTTCTGGCCGTTCATACCTCTGCCAGCAGTTGTACCCTGACCAGTACCCTGACCACGTCCAACTCTCTTAGGTGCCTTTGTAGAGCCCTCTGGCTTATGTAATTCATGAATTCTCATGGTCATAGCCCTCCTTACAGCTCTTCTACTTTGAGAAGATGTGAAACCTTAGCGATAGCGCCACGTACTGCAGCGTTGTCTTCCAGCTCTACAGAGTGCTGGAGTTTTCTCAGTCCAAGTGCTTCAACAGTCTTTCTCTGCTTAGGCTGACAAGCGATTGGGCTCTTAACTAATGTAATCTTAATCTTTGCCATCTCTCTTGCCTCCTATCCAATAATTTCTTCTGGTGTCTTACCACGACGCTTAGCAACTTCTTCGATAGTTGTCAGGGCCTTGAGTCCTTCCATAGTTGCTCTTGCCATGTTACCAGTGTTTGATGTACCGAGTGACTTAGCTCTTACATCCTTAATTCCAGCTGCTTCGAGTACTGTACGAACTGAAGATCCAGCGATAACTCCAGTACCCTTAACTGCAGGCATGATGAAAACCTTGCCAGCTCCGAAAATTCCTCTTACTTCGTGAGGAACTGTAGTTCCAACAGTAGGAACATAAATTAACTTCTTCTTAGCATCTTCTGTAGCTTTTCTTACAGCTTCAGGAATTTCTACGGCCTTACCAAGACCCATTCCTACGTGACCTTCACCGTCTCCAACTACTACAGTTACGGAGAACTTCATGTTACGTCCGCCCTTTACTGTCTTGGATACACGTCTGATATCTACGATAGTTTCTGTAAGTTCAAGCTTGGATGCATCAAATGTATTACGCATTCTGTTGTCCTCCCTTAGAATTCCAGGCCAGCTTCGCGTGCAGCGTCAGCGAGTTCCTTAACTCTTCCGTGGAAGAGGTATCCGCCTCTATCAAAGCACACTTCCTTGATGCCCTTAGCAGTAGCTTTCTCTCCAATTGCCTTACCAACCTGCTTTGCAGCTTCCTTGTTACCACCGTAAGCGATACCTGCCTTGAGGTCCTTATCGAGTGATGAAGCAGCGCACAGTGTTACGCCGTTAACATCGTCAATAATCTGAACTGAGATGTTAGCATTGGATCTGAATACGCACATTCTAGGTTTCTCAGGAGTTCCGAAAACGTTCTTTCTAACTCTTGCATGTCTCTTGAGTCTTCTATCATTTCTACTTGTATTTGCCATTTTCTTTCCTCCTTTCCTATGCTCCAGTCTTGCCTTCCTTCTTGTGAACAACTTCTCCATCGTAGAGAACGCCCTTGCCCTTGTATGGTTCTGGCTCTCTCCAAGCTCTGATGTTAGCAACATAGTTGCCTACCTGAGCCTTGTCGATTCCCTTTACGATGATTGTAGTCGCATCAGGTGCTTCTGTTGTAATTCCTGCTGGATCTTCCAACTCGATTGGGTGGGAATATCCAAGCTTCATAACCAGCTTGTTGCCCTGCTTAGCTACTGAGTAACCAACTCCTACGAGTACGAGCTTCTTCTCATAGCCTTTAGTAACGCCCTCAACCATGTTGTTGATGAGTGTTCTAGCGAGGCCGTGCTGTCCTCTTGTTTCTCTCTCGTCATTAGGTCTAGCAACTGTCAGAACGCCGTCTTCGATCTTGATCTCGAGGTTCTTAGCTACTTCCTGCTTAAGTTCACCCTTAGGTCCCTTAACTGTAACGAGTCCATTCTCTGCCTTGATTTCTACGCCGGCAGGAACAGTAATAGGTTTAACACCAATTCTTGACATTTCTTAATCCTCCTACCAAACGTAACAAATTACTTCTCCGCCAACGCCGAGCTTACGAGCTTCCTTGTCTGTGATAACACCCTTGGATGTTGACAGGATTGCGATACCGAGACCACCGAGAACCTTAGGTACTCTGTCAGCCTTAGCATAAACTCTCAGACCTGGCTTAGAGATCTTCTTAATACCGTAGATTGTCTTTTCCTTGTTAGGACCGTACTTTAAATCTACCTTAATTGTACCCTGTGCATTGTCAGAAACGATTTCGAAATTCTCAATGAATCCTTCGTCAAGAAGAATCTGAGCGATAGCCTTCTTCATCTTGGAAGCAGGAATATCAACAGTCTTGTGTCCAACTGTGTTGGCGTTTCTGATTCTTGTTAGCATATCTGCTATTGGGTCTGTCATTGCCATAACAGTATTTCTCCTTTCTTAACGTGGTTCCCGTCAGAGCACCATTGCCCTGGTCGGGCCTGCGAAAATTAACGTTTACCAGCTTGCCTTCTTTACGCCAGGAATCTCTCCCTTGTAAGCAAGCTCTCTGAAGCAGATACGGCAGATGCCATACTTCTTCAGAACTGAGTGTGGTCTACCACATACTCTGCATCTAGTGTAAGCTCTAGTTGAAAACTTAGGTTTTCTCTGCTGCTTAACTTTCAGTGAAGTCTTTGCCATATTCTCCTCCTATATTAATTAGCTTTTGCAAAAGGCATTCCGAGCAGCTCGAGCAGTGCGAATGCTTCTTCGTCTGTCTTAGCTGTTGTTGTGAATACAATGTTCATGCCCTTGATAGTCTCAACGTCATCATAAACGATTTCCGGGAAGATGAGCTGCTCCTTGAGTCCCATGGAGTAGTTACCTCTACCATCGAATGAATCTCTGTTAAGACCCTTAAAGTCTCTTACTCTAGGAAGAGAGAGGTTGAACAGCTTGTCAGCAAATGTGTACATTCTGTCTCCTCTGAGAGTTACCTTAGCTCCTACAGGCATTCCCTCTCTAACCTTGAAGTTAGCGATGGACTTTCTTGCCTTAGTTACTACAGGCTTCTGGCCAGCGATCAGTGCGATTTCCTTGCAAGCGCTCTCCAGAATCTTGGCATTTTCCTTAGCCTCGCTAAGACCCATATTAATTGTAATCTTTACGAGCTTTGGAACTTCCATAGGATTGGAGTAGTTAAACTTGTCCTGCATAGCCTTGAAGACTTCATTCTTATATTTATCTCTAAGTCTGATTTCCATTGTCTACTCCTCCTTCCTAGTCAATTGTCTTTCCAGACTTCTTGGAAACTCTTACCTTCTTGCCATCAACAACCTTGGATCCAAGTCTTGTTGCTGTCTTAGCGTCCTTGTCATAGTACATAACGTTGGATGCATCGATAGGTCCCTCGAAGTGCTTAATCTCAGCTGCGCTAGTTCTTGTTGCCTTAGCATGCTTAGTTACCATGTTAACGCCCTCAACAACTACCTTGTTAGCCTTAGGGAGAGTTCTCAGAACTGTGCCTGTCTTTCCCTTATCCTTACCAGCGATTACTACCACTGTATCATTTTTCTTAATCTGCATCATTACACCTCCTATAATACTTCTGGTGCCAATGACACGATCTTCATAAAGCCGTTATCTCTAAGTTCTCTGGCAACAGGTCCGAAGATACGAGTACCTACTGGGTTCTTGTCGTCCTTGTCCTTAATGATAACTGCAGCGTTCTGGTCAAACTTAACGTATGAACCGTCAGTTCTTCTTGTGCCGCGCTTAGTTCTTACTACAACTGCCTTAACTACATCGCCCTTCTTAACAGTTCCGCCTGGAGTAGCGTCCTTAACAGTAGCAACAATAACGTCACCAATGTTAGCGTACTTACGGCCTGTTCCGCCAAGAACTCTGATGCAAAGCAGTTCCTTAGCTCCAGAATTGTCGGCAACTCTTAATCTAGTTTCAGTCTGAATCATTTATGTTGCCTCCTTACTTAGCCTTCTCGATGATCTCGACTACTCTCCATCTCTTGTCCTTGGACAGAGGCTTAGTCTCCATCAGTAATACCTTATCGCCGATGCCACACTCATTCATCTCGTCATGAGCCTTATACTTCTTAGTTCTCTTAACGCCCTTTCCGTAAAGAGAATGTCTAACGATTTCTTCTGTAGCAACTACTACTGTCTTGTCCATCTTATCGCTTGATACGATACCAATGGCAGTCTTTCTTCTATTTCTTTCCATTGTTAGTTATCCTCCTTTCCTTAAGCGTTCTGCTCGAGCTCTTTCTCTCTGATGATAGTCTTAACTCTAGCGATATCTCTCTTAATAGTTCTCATCTGAACTGGGTTCTCCAGCTGTCCTGTAACATACTGGAATCTCAGGTTGAACAGCTCCTGCTTCATTCTCTCGAGCTCGGCAGTTCTTTCCTGATCTGTCATCTTTCTAATTCTATTCAGATCCATTACTGCTCACCCTCCTGTTCCTTAACTACGAATTTGCACTTGATAGGGAGCTTGTGAGCAGCTAATCTCATAGCCTCTCTTGCTGCTTCCTCAGATACTCCTTCGATCTCGAACATAACTCTACCTGGTTTAACTACTGCTACCCAGTACTCTGGTGCTCCCTTTCCGGATCCCATACGTACGCCGATAGGCTTCTTACTTACTGGCTTGTGTGGGAAGATCTTAATGTATACCTTACCACCTCTCTTAATGGATCTGGTCATCGCAATTCTTGCTGCCTCGATCTGGTTGGAATCGATCCAGCCACGACCGTCTGCTGCCAGTCCATATGAACCGTATGCAACCTTATTGCCCTTAGTGGCAATACCCTTCATTCTGCCACGGTGCTGTTTTCTACGTTTAACGCGCTTTGGCATTAACATGGCGAGTTTCTCCTTTCTTTCCTAATATTATGCTTCTGTCTCCTGTACTGCTGCCTCTACTGGAGCCTCTACCTGAGCCTCCATAACTGGCTCTTCTGCTACTGGAGCAGGAGCTGCCTTAGGTGCCTTGCGAACTCTTGTAGTTGCTGGCTTTACCTCAGGCTTAGCCTCACGGGAATCAAACTTTCTTCCTTCTCTTCTGTCAGCTCTTCCAGCGGATCTTCTGTCCTTCTTGTCGTTTCTTCTGGACTTCTTATCCTTCTTTTCTTCAGCCTTAGGAACGGAATCCTTGAGTCCCTTATCGAGAATCTCGCCGTGGTTGATCCATACCTTTACGCCGATCTTGCCGTAAGTTGTATCAGCCTCTGCGAAACCATAATCGATGTCAGCTCTGAGAGTATGCAGAGGAACGTTACCCTCGCTATACTTCTCACTTCTTGCGATCTCGGCACCACCCAGTCTTCCGGAGCAAACGATCTTGATACCCTTAGCTCCAGCCTTCATAGTTCTGCCGATAGGCTGCTTCATAGCTCTTCTGAAGCTAACTCTTCTCTCGAGTGACTGTGCTACGCTCTCAGCTGTGAGCTGTGCGTCAAGCTCAGTTCTTCTAACTTCTTCGATGCTTACTTCTACAGTCTTTCCTGTCATCTTAGCGATTGCTGCCTTGAACTCGTCGATACCCTCACCGGATCTTCCGATTACCATTCCTGGTCTAGCTGCCATAACGATAACTCTGATCTTTCCAGCTTCTGGTCTCTCGATAACAACGCTTGCAACGCCTGCATTGTACAGTTTCTTCTTAACAAAATTTCTTACCTGGTTGTCTTCTACAAGGAAGTCAGCAAAGTTGCTCTTATCAGCATACCACTTTGAGCTCCAGTCCTTGTTAACGCCAACTCTCATTCCATGTGGATTAACTTTCTGACCCATATGCTATGCCTCCTCCTGTGTAGTTTCTACAGCCTTAACAGCTGCTGTTTCTCTCTCCTTAAGAACAACGTCGATGTGGCTTGTTCTCTTGAGAATCATTCCTGCTCTACCCTGAGCGCCGGCTCTCCAACGCTTCATTGTAGGTCCCTGATTAGCGTTGATCTCTGCAACGTACAGTGCATCAGGATTCATTTCGTGGTTGTTCTCAGCGTTAGCTGCAGCTGACTTAACAACCTTTTCAATAAGTTCTGAAGCCTTTCCAGGTGTGAACTTCAGAATTGTAAGTGCCTCGTCCAGGTCCTTTCCTCTTACCAGATTAGCAACAGGCTTGAGCTTGGTATAAGACATTCTTACGTATTTTGCGATTGCCTTAGCTTCCATTCTAGCTTCTCCTTTCTGTTACTACATCTTTCTGTCACCGGAGTGACCCTTGTATGTTCTGGTTGGAGCAAATTCTCCGAGTCTGTGACCTACCATATCCTCAGTGATATATACTGGAACGTGCTTACGTCCGTCATGAACAGCGATTGTATGTCCAATCATCTGAGGGAAAATAGTGGATGGTCTGGACCATGTCTTAATTACGTTTTTCTCGTTAGCCGCATTCATCTCTTCGATTCTCTTTAAGAGCTTCTTATCAACGAATGGACCTTTCTTAAGCGATCTTCCCATTAATATGCTCCTCCCTACTTACCGTTTCTTCTTCTAACAATAAGCTTATTAGATGCTTTGTTCTTCTTACGTGTCTTGTAGCCGAGGGTTGGCTTACCCCAAGGAGTAACTGGTCCCTTACGGCCGATTGGTGCTCTACCTTCACCACCGCCATGTGGGTGGTCGTTAGGGTTCATTACAGAACCTCTTACAGTAGGTCTCCAACCCATGTGTCTCTTACGTCCAGCCTTACCGATCTGGATGTTGCCGTGCTCGCCGTTACCAACCTCACCGATTGTAGCCTTGCACTCGATAACAACCATTCTTACTTCGCCGGATGGAAGTCTTACCTGAGCGTACTTGCCTTCCTTAGCCATGAGCTGTGCACCGTTTCCTGCGGATCTTACCAGCTGTCCACCCTTACCAGGCTTGAGCTCGATATTGTGGATGACAGTACCCAGAGGAATATTAGCAAGTGGAAGTGCATTTCCTGGCTTGATATCTGCATTAGCGCCGGATTCAACAACGTCACCTACGTTCAGTCCCTTAGGAGCGATGATGTATCTCTTCTCGCCGTCTGCGTAAACAAGGAGTGCGATGTTAGCAGTTCTGTTGGGATCGTACTCGATTGTCTTAACTGTAGCTGGGATACCGTCCTTATCTCTCTTGAAGTCGATAATTCTGTACTTAGGTCTGTATCCGCCACCTCTGTGTCTAACTGTGATCTTACCTCTTACGTTTCTTCCGGAATGCTTCTTGAGAGTGACTGTAAGAGACTTTTCAGGCTTAGATGCTGTGATCTCCTCGAAAGTGGAAACTGTCATACCTCTAAGACCTGGAGTAGTTGGTTTATATTTCTTAATTCCCATAACTTACCTCCTTCTTACAGATCCTGGAAGAGCTCGATTTCCTTACTGTCTTCAGTAAGAGTTACAACTGCCTTCTTGTAGCTAGCTGTTGTTCCGATTGTTCTTCCCATTCTCTTCTTCTTACCACTTACGTTCTCTACGTTAACCTTAGCTACGTCTACACCGAAGATTTCTTCGATTGCCTTGCGAACCTCAGTCTTGTTAGCGTCTTTCGCTACCTTGAACGCATATTTCTTAGCTTCAGCCATATCCATACTGTTCTCAGTGATGATAGGTCTGATAATTACATCGTAACCAGTCTTCATTATGCGTACACCTCCTCGATTCTCTTAGCAGCTGCCTCTGTGAGGATCAGTGAGTAGTGGTTTACGATCTCGTAAACGTTCATTGTTCCTACGAGTGCAGTTCTAACGCCAGGGATGTTGTGTGCTGACTTAACTACGTTGTCATCTTTCTCATCCATAACGATCAGTGCTTTCTTCTGAGCATTCAGTGCTGCGAGTACCTTAACCATTTCCTTAGTCTTAGGCTCGTCGAACTTCAGCTCGTTAACTACGATCAGCTCCTTATCAGCAACCTTAGCGGAGAGAGCGGACTTCATTGCGAGTCTCTTCAGCTTCTTGTTGAGGCTGTATCTGTAATCTCTTGGCTTTGGTGCGAATACGATTCCGCCGCCGATCTGTGATGGGTCTGTTGAGCTACCCTGTCTGTGACGACCAGTTCCCTTCTGTCTGAAAGGCTTCTTGCCGCCTCCTCTAACTTCTGATCTTGTCTTAGCAGATTGAGTGCCCTGTCTCTGGTTAGCCAGATAATTCTTGACTACGGCATGAACAGCTGCTTCATTAGGCTCGATTCCGAAAATCTCGTCATTCAGTGTAATGTCGCTAACTTTCTTACCAGTCATGTCTACTACGCTTACTTTAGCCATTATCAGTTCCTCCTTTCTGCTTATTTCTCCTGACCCTTAACAGCAGGTCTGATCTTCAGAAGGCCACCCTTCTTTCCAGGAATTGCTCCCTTGATCAGCATGATGTTGCGGTCAGCTAATGTCTTTACGAGTACTACGTTCTGAACTGTTACTGTATCTCTACCCATTCTTCCAGGTGCGTGGTTGCCCTTGAAGACTCTTGATGGATAAGTACCAGCTGCGAGAGCTCCGGCCAGTCTCTTGTGCTTGGAACCGTGAGTCATAGGTCCTCTTCTGTGGCCGTGTCTCTTAATGTTACCCTGAGTTCCCTTACCCTTGGATGTGCCAGTTACGTCAAGCTTCATTCCTTCTTCGAAATCAGCTACTGTGATAACCTGTCCAATTTCGTAAGCTTCGCCTTCTGGCTTGAACTCAGCGAGGTGCTTCTTAACCTCTACTCCAGCCTTAGCGAAATGTCCGCTAATTGGCTTGTTAACTCTCTGAGGCTTCTGGTCTTCGTAACCAACCTGAACTGCGTCATATCCGTCAGTCTCAACTGTCTTGATCTGAACAACAGTCTCTGGGCCAGCCTCAACAACTGTTACGGGAATAACAGTTCCGTCTTCTGCGAAAATCTGAGTCATTCCGATTTTCTTTCCCAAAAGTGTTTTCATTATTTTTCCTCCTACTTTCTTACAGCGGATCACTCCGGTTTGCTTACTTGTTGTTGTGCGGAGGAATGCGGCCGTGCTGTAAGGTGGCTGCATTCATGCACATTCGCATTTGCGATTGCCTCTCGTGTGATCTTTCTAATCGAGCTTAGAGCTTGATTTCAATATCGATGCCTGCTGGCATGTCGAGCTTAGTGAGAGCTTCTGTTGTCTTAGTTGTTGCATTAGTGATGTCGATCAGTCTCTTGTGAGTTCTCTGTTCGAACTGCTCTCTTGAATCCTTGTACTTATGTACGGCTCTGATGATTGTTACGACTTCTTTCTCTGTTGGCAGAGGAATTGGTCCGGAAACGTCAGCGCCAGTCTTCTGTGCAGTCTCAACGATCTTAGCTGCAGACTTGTCGAGAAGAGCGTGATCATAAGCCTTAAGTCTTACTCTGATTTTCTGTAATTCGCTCATTTTAGATTCTCCTTTTTGATTTTGTACTAATTTTCGCTATTGCTTGTACAGGACTTCGCCCCTGCGTTCGTGGTTTCTAATCGTTGAAAATGCCGCGTTTCGAGCGTTTTGTGAAGCGATTTTGCAACTCTTTTGTGCTTCATACACTCTTTCGTGCGTTTCCTAACGGTTAGCACACGACAAAAAAGCGAAACCCTCCGCCCCCATCTTGTGAGGACTTCTCGGTAGAAATTATCCGATAGCACGGTAACTTCCTACTTCTTCGCATTTAACAAGCCTTAATAGTATATAGCATAGCTAGATCTATTGCAATATTTTTCTCGAACTTTTTTCGCGGTATTTTCGACTTTTTTCAAGGCAGGAATTCAGTGTTTTCAAGGGGTCTGAGGCGCGATGCTCTAACACGCCTTATCGCGTTTCCTGCATGGCGTGTTTGAGCACCATTTGTAGTGGGTTTGAGGCGTTTTGCGCCACAAGATGTAGTAAAACGAAAAAAGGGCTCCCTTTCGGGAACCCTTGAAATCGCTGTAGTCTAGCCTGGTGGCCACTGCATGGATCTCTTGCCGAGAATGTGGATGTGCAGATGCTTTACTGTCTGCTGTCCGTCCTCGCCAGTATTGATAACGCATCTATAGCCGTTCTCGAGGCCTTCCTGTGCGCATACTTTCTTGATGGTGAGCATCATGTGGGCAATCAGTTCTGCGTGCTCGTCCTTGAGCTCGTCAAGAGAAGCGATGTGAATCTTAGGAACCATCAGCATATGAACCGGTGCCTGTGGATCTGCATCGCGGAAAACAGCGCAGAGATCATCCTGGTATACCATGTCTGTAGGAATCTCGCCGTTTGCTAATTTGCAGAAAATACAATCTTCCATGACTTACTCCTTTCTGGCTGGGTAGCCGTCTTATATCGTCTTGGCCTTGCAGCCGTCCTTGTATATCTGTGTTAATTGTACATTGTAGAACTCACCGAGTGCAAGTTCCTTCTTGCTATCTTCGATATATGTCTTGATGTAGTTGCCGGTGTAACCGGTTACGTAGTTGCCATGGCGTTCTTCGGTGAGGACGCGGTAAGAGGCATCGCGATCTGCGTTGCCATTGCGGTGCTGGCTCTGCGCGATATTCTTGTCGATGAACGTCTTGGCAACTTCATCGGCTGCGGAGGCGAGAATCTTCGCGCGCTCGGTTTTGACCTGGCCTGGGACTTCGTCAGGAAGTTTCTCGCCGACGGTGCCCTTTCTCTTAGAGTATCTAAAGATGTGGACTTTGCCGAATTCGGACTTGCGCGTTACGTCAACGCTATCCTGGAAGTCCTCATCGGTCTCGCCGGAGAAGCCGACGATAATATCTGTTGTTATATTGTAGTAAGGATCATAGTCGTGGATGGCACGAACTATGTCCAGATAATCTTCTTTGTTATAGTGGCGGTTCATCAGACCTAATACGTGACTGCTGCCGCTCTGCGCCGACAGGTGCAGGTGGTGGCAGAGTTTGTTATACCTGATGATACGCTCAACATCGTTCTTGTCTACGACCGTTGGCTCCAGACTGGATAGTCTGATGCGGAAGTCGCGGTCGATGGCATCAAGGCTAGCAAGAACGCTCTCTATTGACGTGCCACAGTCGGTACCGTACAGGGCTGTGTTGATGCCGGTGAGTACGAGCTCCTTGTAGCCGGCATCGAGGAGCATATGTGCCTCCTCAAGTATGTCTTCAAGCGGTCTGCTCCTCACAGGTCCGCGCGCGAATGGTATCAGGCAATACGCGCAGAACCTGTCACAGCCCTCTTGAATCTTAATATACGCCCTAGTCATGCCAGACTCGCTGGAAACAACAAGTCCCATGTCTTCGAATTCAGTAAGCTCATTTCTTGGTAACACCAGACGGCTCTCGTCCGCAAGCTCGGAGAGGTCACGACCAGCCAATACGCCGCATACGATATCACAGATTTTGGCCTTGTTCGAATTACCTACAACCAGATCAACTTCAGGCAGGCTAGCGACCTCTTCTGATTCGACTTGTGCATAGCAGCCTGTAACAACAACGTAGGCATCCGGATTAACGCCCTTCATGCGGCGGATATATTGTCTGGATTTCCTGTCAGCTATATTTGTAACCGTGCATGTATTCACGATGTATACGTCTGCGACCTCGTCCTCAGCTACAATTGTTGCACCACGAGAAACGAAGGCTTCTTTCATAGCCTCCGTCTCGTATTGATTGACTTTGCACCCTAGTGTGTGAAATGCAACTCTCATTACTGCTTACTCCTTATATCTTTCAGCACAAAGTCTATCATTCTTCTTCTTAGCGGTCAACAATCCTGCTTCGGCAAGTGCGAGTATGACTACTGCTGCGAGCAAAACAATCGACACTTCATCGTCACCTGTACGAGGTTCGCCAGTTCCTTTTGGTCCATGCGGATCGTCCTCCGGAGTCTCCTTCGGGATGACAACTTGATTGTCATAGGTGCCTAAATGCACCACTGTGTTATCCCTCGATATAGTAACTACATCGCTTAGCAGCTTGTAGTCCTTGTTCACCGTTCCTCGTATCTCCTCAAGGAGATACTTGTCGTAAGTCAGTGCGCCGAGATCATTGTTAACAGGTGCTCCTGCTACCTTGCTCTCAGTGCTGTATCCGCTGAACCATATTCCATTGCTACTACTGATTCTCTCATCGTTCATTGTGTCGTGAGGATTCCAGCTCGATCTGGTATCAATATAGCCATTGGCATCTGTCATCATATAGTGGTGTTCACCTGTCGTCATCGATGTTAGTTTGAATACAACACCGGCAAGGCGTTTGCCTCCGTCTACAGATTTGACCAGGGTGAGGTCGCCTCTCTTGACCTGATCCTTGAAGGCGTCCTCTCCGATCATTGGCTCGAGATTGTCGAGTTCTTCTATCGTGCCAACATCTTTAATATATCTAACATAGACGGTATCGTTCAGATTGTAACCCTCGGGCGCTGCCGTTTCTTCAATTGTTATAGTGCCAATCGGTATTACAACCTGGCCATCAGCATTCTTGAATAACGGTGAGCTCTTGTCGGCTACCATGTACTTCTCGTCTCGCAGATCAACTCGGCCCTCTTCATCAGTTCTGAATGTCCAAGTTCTCATAGGCTCACCGTCAGTGCCCTCCTGGTCGTAGTACTTGACTACGAATTCAGCACCCTTCAGTGAGGCAGCGCCCTGCGGTCTGGCTACACCGGTTTCCTTGTCGGTTTTCTGTATCAGGATGCTGACAGGATTGCTCTTAGGTATATCTACATCCTCATACTTGGTAGTCTTGTCCTTCTTTATCTCAACAGGAATCACATCCAGATTAAGTGCAAATCCAGGCGGCGCGGTAGTTTCTCTAAGATAGTAGTTGCCCGTCTCAATTGTCATCGGATCTGAGCTGCCATCTTCCTTAATAGTAATCACCGCGTCCGCGCCGCTTTCCTTCTTGGCTGCAGTCGTACAATCCTTGTCACAGAACAAGGTATACTTTGCTCCCGCCAAAGTGTAGCAGCGGTTGCCCTCGCTTATCTCTGTCCATGATGAGGATTTGCTCACGGATATCTTGCCGTACTCCGTCTTGTAGAATGCACCGAACACATCCTGCTTGCCGGATACCTTGATCCAGAAAACTTCGAAGTCATCCGGTGGCTCGGCCAGTTTATCTAGGTCCTTCACTATTGATTTGACCTTGTCCTTGATTGCCGCATTAGTTCCCTTGAAGGCATCCGTATCACTGTTACAGTTGTCGTACAGATATGATAAAGCAATATGGCCCAAGGTATATGCGCTGGTGCCGCTAGGCATGCTGTCGAACCAGCGTGTCTTAGTCACCTTCTTGTAGCCGTAGGCGCCCGGCAGATAGTAGATCATCTTGCGCATCTTCTCTGTTCTGCCGGTGTTGTCGTCATCGATTACAGTAACGCTGTATTCACCTGACTCCAGCGCTGCGGCCGCGGGCTGTACGCAGTATGCGTACGACCTCGTCACACCAGGCTCGTCATCGAGGTCAACGGTCACGCCATCAATGTGCGTTATCCATCTCATATATGTCGAGTAGTCGCCGTATTTCTCGAGCGCACCCATCTTGAGCGTGACCGTGCTCGCGGCAGCATGTACTGCATAGGCATCTGCGTTAACCATCAGGGCCAGCAGCAACAACGCCACTAATATTTTATGCCGCTTCATTGCTGAAGGCCTCTACCATGTAATCTCTCAGCAGTTTTGCCTCACTCTCGACCAATGTGATGCCTCTAGTCATTCTCTCATGATCAGGACTCCATTCTCTGATATCGTACTTAGGTGCCGCATTATTCCATGAGACGATGTTGAATTCCTTAATCCAACCACTCTGATTGGTGCTAAGATCGCCAATGTGTTTTACGATCTTCACCTCAATCGGTTCGTTGCTTTTTTCGTTATTATTCTTGTTGTAAGCCATCATTCTTATCTCCTTTCTTATGATGTACCGCAATACTAAACCTTTCCAAAATAATTCGCGAACGAAACTGAAATGAAATCCTACGAAACTGTACCGAATTTTGATTTGGCTAATTGGGGCCAGACCATATTGGCCAAAAATCTAAAAAGGGACACACCTCGTGAATGAAATTCAGAAGTGTGTCCTCTGTCTTGTACTTGATTGTATGTCAGACCCAAATGCTCATTTTGAACATTTAAGTCTGACGCAAGTGCACATTTTTATTTACTCAACGATCTCAGTTACAACGCCGGAACCTACTGTTCTGCCGCCTTCTCTGATAGCGAATCTCAGTCCTTCTTCGATAG
>R21__coassemble_839_pt1 | contig 23398 bp, 21 predicted proteins | sample R21__metabat2_high_PE_011 | metagenome-assembled genome bin R21
GTGTTGTGCAACTTATTACTCAATACATATTGGCTGACGTTTATCATCGGCAAGGGATTCATGGTTCTCTTAGCATCAAGAGCAATTAAGGAGCTCATTGCAATTCCAGTTATGGCGGTACTGATTGTTGTAGTAGACAAAGCGCTTTCTAAAGTAATTCACAAATAATCGGAGCACTAAATGAGATTAGACAAGTATCTTAAGAATTCAAGAATAATTAAACGCAGGACGGTTGCTAAGGAAGCCTGTGAGCAGAGCCGAGTTGAAGTAAACGGCAAAATTGCCAAGCCAGGCCTCGAGCTGAAGATCGGCGACGAAATAAAGATAACCTTCGGCAGCAACGAATTGAAAGTAAGGGTGGCCTCTCTAAACGAAAATGTAAAAAAAGAAGAGGCTCAGGAAATGTATGAAGTGATCGAATAGAAATAAAAAAACGGATAGATTAATCTATCCGTTTCTTTATTTACGTACAAATTTGCTAACTACTTGTTAACAGCGTCCTTGAGGGACTTTCCTGCCTTGAATACAGGAGCTTTGCTTGCAGGGATTGAGATTACTGTATCTGGCTTCTGTGGGTTTCTACCAGTTCTAGCCTTTCTCTCTCTAGTCTCGAAAGTTCCGAATCCGATCAGTCTTACGCTGTCGCCAGAAACGAGAGCCTTCTCGATAATTTCAAGAACTGCGTCCAGTGCTACTTCAGCATCTTTCTTCTTGAAACCAGTCTTGTCTGCAACCTTTGCAACTAATTCAGCTTTATTCATTATTAAACCTCCTTGATATGAACGCCTATCGTTGTACATTATAAAGCTATATAATTATTAATGTCAATAAAAAAACACAAAAAACATTGGAATTTCAATGTTATTTCGATTTTTATCTAATCAAATGTAGCTTGTTAGCTACTCTAACTATCATGTCTCCCTTAGGAAGCATATATGCCTCCTCCTTCGAAACCGTCTTGGTAACGAAAATAAGAACGAAATACATTACTACTGCAACCAAAATAGCAATTAGTGTAGATAATGCATTGGATCCGCATACTGCATACAGCAGTTTGTAAACCGCAATAGTAGCCACTCCCATAATTCCTGAAGAAATAAATGGGCTTATGAATGTTCCCTTGAGATCAATGTCTATGTTGTCATACTTCTTAAGTGCTCTATAGTTCAGAACTCCCGCTATCAGATATGCGCACACACTTCCTACTGCAGCACCATTAACGTTGATAGCTGGAATACCTACGAGCACATATGACAGAATGATTTTGGCAACAGCGCCAATAATCAGATTGATAACAGGTAGCACCATCTTGCCAATTCCCTGCAGGCAACTAGAGAAGGTTCTCATCATAGACAGTGTGATGACTGTAAGCGCTGTAATCTGCAGAAGCGGAACTGCCATCTCTACCTCATCAGGCTGAGCTGGATACAGGAGATGCAGAATAGGTGCTGCAAGTACGATAATGCCGATTGCACATGGATATGCAACAACCATCATTGTCTTAATGCCAGTCTGGATATTGTGATCAAGCTCGTCCTTTCTCTTAAGAGTGAACGCAGCTGTTACCGCTGGAATCAAACTAATTGAAATCGCATCAACGAAAACTCCAGGGAAAGCAACCAGAGGATCGCAGAATCCACTGATCAGTCCATATTTAACTTTGGACATAGCGAGCGACCAGCCTGTCGCCTGAAGTCTAGTCATAACGATTCCCGCATCAATAATCCACATCAGTGGCATGATTGTTGAACCGATTGTAATTGGAAGTGCAATTTCAACAAGTTCCTTAGCGAGAGATTTTGTCGACTCCTCTGGATTGGTTGACTCATTGATTCTCGCCTGTCTATTGGCACTTGTCTTCTTATAGATAATTGGCAATACAACAAGAGCAGCGATGAGTCCTGCACTCGCTCCAAATGTCGCACCTGCCGATGCATACTGAAGTCCCTTGGAGATAAGTATGTATGAAAGAGTCAGTCCTACAATTACTCTAAAGAACTGCTCGCAGATTTCTGAAATAGCTGTTGGGAACATATTCTGCTGTCCCTGGAAATAACCTCTGAATGAGGATGCAATAGGCGCTAACAACAGAGCTGGTGCGATTGCCATAATGGAATACTTGGCATCAGGATTACCCATGCGTTGTGTGATAATACCTGCTCCGAAGAAGCAAATCAGGAATGACAGCACACCAATCGCTACCATTACATACAGCGACACCTTGTATGATTTGTGTGCGTTCTTGTAATCCCCTATTGCAATACGTTCAGATACCATTCTTGATATGGCAACAGGAAGTCCAGCAGTAGCAAGTATAAGGAAGAATGAATAAACAGGATAAGCCGCTCCATAGTAAGACATTCCCTCTGCGCCAATCCAATTAGTCAGAGGAATTCTAAAGGCAGCTCCGAGGAATTTACTGATAATTCCGGCAACAGCAAGAACAGTAGCGCCGCCTACCAGTCTGACACTAGCTGCATGCTCCGTCTTATTTACTATAGGTCTATCGTTCTTATCCAATTTAATTCTTTCCGTTCTTAGCTCTAACACCGTCAAGCATCTTATTCTTGACTATATCGTTCTCAGCAATAACTTTCTCTATATCTAAAGTCTTGTATTCTCCATCTCTGTACAGCACCTGTCCATCTACCATTGTGAGGCAGACGTCCTTGCCGTCAGCTGAAAAGACAAGATTGTTGAGCACTGAATGAATAGGTCTCATGTTAGGCTGGCCTAGGTCGATAACGATCATATCTGCCTTGTAGCCCTCCTTGACCAAACCGCAGTCAGTTCTGCCCTGCGCGAGTGCTCCGGCTCTCGTTGCACTGTACAGCACCTTTTCAGGTGGCATTGCAGCAGGACCTGTTTTGTATTTGCCCAGCAATGCGAAGAGCTTCATTTCTTCAAAGAAGTTCAGGCTGTTATTGCTGGCAACACCGTCAGTTCCAATAGCAACATTAACTCCAGCATTGTAAAGTCTGTTAACATCGCAGATGCCGCTTGATAATTTGAGATTGCTGACTGGGCATGAAGTAACTGTCGCTTTCTTATCTGCCAATATCTCTACGTCGCGGTCTGTCAGCCATACGCAGTGAGCTAGGTTGGCTGGGCTATCCAATATGCCGCAATCGTTAAAGAATTCAACCGGTGTCATGCCGTGTCTATCTATGCAACCCTGGACCTCGTGCTCTGTCTCGGCGCAGTGTACCTGAATGCCAACTCCGTAATGTTGTGCCAGTTCTGCAACCTTTCTGATCATTGCCTCATCGTTGGTGTACTCGGCATGAAGATCGCAGGCAGTTCTAATTCTACCGTCTGCCCATCCGTGATACATCTCGATGGAATCGCACATTTCTTTGAGTCTATAGTTCTCTTCGATTGGTTCACCAAAGCTAACAACTGATCTACCAATTGTAGCCTTCATTCCAGATTCGGAAGTAGCTTTGACAATGTCGTCCAAGAAGAAGTACATATCTGTTGTTGATACTATACCGTTTCTCATCGACTCCGCATTAGCCAGGAGTGTTGACCAATATACGCCCTCTGGATACAGCTCATCCTCGAAAGGAAGAATCCACTTGTCCAACCAGTCCTGCAGGTTCATGTTCTCTGCATAACCGCGCATAGGAATCATTGGAGAGTGAGCGTGAGCATTGTAAAAGCCAGGCATCAGCACCTTGTCTGTGCCATCATATACCTCGCCATACATCTCAGCATTCTGAGGTGCTTTATCATCAATATATGCAATTAGATTGCCAACAGTTCCGACATACATATTCTCTCTGTAGCCGAAATGTTCGTCAATTAATCCGATTTCCTTATAAAGCATATTATTACCCCCTTAATATTATAGACTAAAACTGAACCTCTTGTGAAGAGTTCATAGCATTTCTAAGTGCTCGCATCAGACCTAGCAGCTGTGTCAATGCCTGTTGTTTGCCTGTAAAGAGGCTGAGGCCTGGTGTATTGCCACCTGTTATTGTGAGCTTGTCACCCAGCTCCTCTTTGGCAAGCACCAACATGTAAGCACTGAGGTTGTTATTGGCAGCAGCCTTAACCACAATGCGAGGTCCTCTCTCGGAAATAGTATCCAGTCCGATAGCCTCACAGTGAGCACGGATTTCAGATACCTTAATGAGATTGCTAGTAACCTCAGGCAGATCTCCGTATCTATCGATGAGTTCGTCTTCAATGTCAGCTGCATCATCCTCGCAGTTGATGCTGGCAATCTTCTTGTATGCCTGCAGTCTCAGCGTCTCATCAGCAATATATGTTGCAGGAATTGATGCATCTACCGTCATTTCGAAATTGAGTTCTGCTCTTGTCTCGGTCACATTCTCGCCCTTGAGCATGCGAACTGCCCTATCAATCTCCTTGCAGTATAGCTCGTAACCGATGCCTTCGATGTGACCGCTTTGGGCCTCACCAAGTACATTGCCTGCACCTCTTAATTCAAGGTCACGCATTGCGATCTTGAATCCAGCGCCAAACTCAGTGAATTCTCTAATAGCTGTCAGTCTCCTTGCAGCAATCTCAGTTAGAACTTTCTGTGGCTGATACATCAGATATGCGTATGCCAATCTATTTGATCTACCTACTCTGCCTCTCAGTTGATACAGCTGTGACAATCCAAGTCTGTCGGCATTGAGTACTATCATAGTGTTGGCATTGGCAATGTCTATTCCATTCTCGATGATAGTTGTTGCAACCAGAACATCAATTTCGCCATCGATAAAGTCCTTCATGGTATTCTCGAGAGCTTCCTCTCCCATGCGTCCGTGTCCAATTGCAACCCTTGCATCTGGCACAAGCCTCTCGATTGCAGCGGCGATAGTTTTGATTCCTGTAATTCTATTATTAACTACGAATACCTGACCACCACGATTGAGTTCCTTCTCAATTGCACTCTTCAGAAGTTCTTCTTCGTAAGGTGCAACATAGGTCTGAACCGGCAGTCTATCACCAGGTGGTTCCTCAATAGTACTGATATCCTTAATGCCAGTTAATGACATATTAAGCGTTCTAGGAATTGGTGTCGCCGAGAGAGTAAGAACATCGACATTCTGCTTGAGTTTCTTAATCTTCTCCTTGTGCTGTACGCCAAAGCGCTGCTCCTCGTCCACGACGAGAAGTCCCAGGTCCTTGAATTTAACATCCTGGGACAGCAGGCGATGCGTTCCTATTACGAGGTCAACCGTGCCATCACCGAGTCCCTTCACAACCTCCGCCTGATGAGCAGCGCTGCCAAATCTTGACAGCTCTCCAATCTCAAATGGGAAGTCTCTAAATCTCTCCAAGAAATTATGATAATGCTGATTAACCAGAAGTGTAGTAGGTGCCAGCAATGCAGCTTGCTTGCCCTCAGAAATACACTTGAATATTGCTCTTGCAGCAACCTCAGTCTTGCCGTAGCCGACATCTCCGCACAGGAGTCTGTCCATAGGAAGAGGCTTCTGCATATCTTCCTTAATCTCTTCAATTGCACGCAGCTGATCATCAGTCTCTGTGTAAGGGAACTTTTCCTCGAACTCAGCCTGCCATACAGTATCCTGTGAGAAGGCATATCCGCCAGCCGCTTCTCTCTCAGCGTATAGCTTTACGAGATCCTCGGCGATCTCCATAACAGCCTTCTTCGCCCTCTCGCGGGCTCTCTTCCAGCTGCCGCCTGACAGTCTGGACAATGAAGGCGCATTGCCGCCATTACCAATGTATTTCTGTATGATATCTAACTGCTCAGTAGGAATGTACAGAACATCCGAACCTGCATATCTGATAACCAAATAGTCTCTAGTTTGACCATCAGCAGTCATCGTCTTGATGCCTTCGAACCTACCGATGCCGTGAGTTTCATGAACTATATAATCGCCCTTGTGAAGATCCGAGAAATCGATGCTATCACCCGATTTCTTCTTCCTTCTTGTAGGCAGTTTCTTTCTTGTCTGTGGGAATATATCTGACTCAGTAATATAGCAGACCTTGTCGTCCTCAACAACCATACCAGAGCCGAGATTACCAATCATGTAATTAATGTCACCGTGGACATCAGCAATTTCCAGGTACTCCCTTATTCTCTCGGAACGTTCACTGGAAGTATTTACAATCTTGATACTGTAACCGCCCTTCAGCAGGCTCTCAACTTCCTTAACGAAGAGCTCGAGCTGACCGTTGAACGCAGCAACTTGACGACTACGCACATTGACAACTTTGTCTAGTCTATCCAGCCCCTTGATTGTCTCAGGGAATGGAGTGAAGACGTCGCAGTCACCGCTATATACGAGGCCAAAATCATTCTTGTGTCTACCTTCCGGTATCTCGTCAACTAGACGGTTAGGATCGCAGAGAATGGTAAGGCCACCATCCATGAACTCCCAGAGATAATGTCTACCAACATCGAAATACTCGATGAAATCTGAATATATCTGAACATCGCTGTTCTGACTGAACAGCTCTGCAATACGCTCGTTTTCTATTTTCTTGATTGCAGCTGCCTTCTCTTCCTCAGTTGGGATGAACTCAGCAGCAGGACCTATCTGAACACTCTTAATATTCTCAATGGAACGCTGAGTATCAGGGTCATATGATCTAATTGAATCGATTTCGTCGTCGAAGAACTCAATTCTAAATGGATATTGATGAGATGGAGAGAATACGTCGAGTATTCCACCTCTTGAAGTGAACTCACCTGCAGACTCAGTAACAGTCGCATGCACGTATCCAGAGTTTACCAGCATACGGCGCAGAGCTGCGGGATCAATCGTCATCCCAATCTCAATATCTATAACGGCAGACATGAAGCGTTCCCAATCTTCAGTCGGCCTCATAACAGCACTGATAGGCGCAATCACAACAGCCTGCTCGTCGCCGCAGCACAGCGCTTGGATGCCTCTCATTCTCTGAACGAGGCTCTCCCTATCTCTGGCCTCGTACAGAATACCAGCATCCGCATCTTCAGGCATAGTAAGAATCCTAGTTTCAGGCATGAAAAAAGCGAGGTCATCCGCGAGCCTTAGCGCCTGCCTGCCCGTAGAGACCACGATTAATGATTTGGTCCTATTCTTAAGTTCAGCGGCAGCAAGATAAGCTATCCTGCTACCGCTGATGCCAGTGAAATTAGTTATCATTCTTAACTGTATGATTGTGTTTGTTCATGGCATTATCAATGCCTAGCTTAATGATGTCGATTGCCGCATCAGCAGCCTTGCGGGCAGCCTCGTCCAGCAAAACCTGCTCGGACTTAGGAACTTTGCCAATAACTCTGTCAATAATATCCTCGTCCGGCTCGGCAGCCCCAATACCAATCCTGATTCTAGGGAAGTCAGTGATACCCAATTGCTGGATCACAGACTTCATACCATTGTGAGTTCCCGGACCACCAGCCTTTCTAATCCTGATGGACTCGATAGGAAGATCCAGGTCATCATAAATAACAATTACATTCTCACGCGGAACATCGAAGTACATAGCGCACTCCCTTGCAGCGTTACCGCTGAGATTCATGTAAGTCTGAGGTTTGCACAGAATAACCTTCTCGCCACCTATCTTACCCTTACCGATAAGCGATTGGAATTTGGACTTGCTAATCTCAATTCCGGTATCGGAAGCCAGCACATCCAGGGCCTTAAAACCCATGTTGTGCCTAGTATTCTCATATTCCTTACCGGGATTGCCCAGACCTATAATCAGATACATTGTTTATTGATAATTCTTGTTGTCGAAGTACTCAGACATTGGAGTATCAGTCTGAATTCTCTTGATCATCTCTGCGAACAGCTCACCAACTGAAAGAACTCTAATCTTGTCGAGCTTCTTCTCGTCTGGCAGAGGAATTGTATTGAGAAGTACCATCTCACAAATAGGGCTTTCTGCAATTCTCTCAATAGCAGGACCGGACAGTACAGCGTGAGTAGCAGCAGCTCTAACGCTCTTAGCACCAAGGTCAATCAGCGCCTTAGCAGCGTTGCAGATAGTTCCAGCAGTATCAATCATATCGTCAACGATCAGGCAGTTCTTGCCATTAACATCACCGATAACGTTCATGATTTCGCTCTTGTTAGCCTCTGGTCTTCTCTTATCGATAATAGCAATTGGAGCGTTGAATGGCTTTGCAACGCTACGAGCTCTCTTTACTGAGCCGTGGTCAGGAGATACGACTACGAGATCCTTGATATTCTCATCCTGGAAATGTTCAACGATAATTGGCATGCCAATCAGATGATCTACAGGAATGTCGAAATAACCCTGTTCCTGATCTGCATGAAGATCCATTGTCATAACTCTGTCGATGCCGGCAGCAACGATCATGTTAGCAACTAACTTAGATGTAATTGGATCTCTTGGCTTAGCCTTACGATCCTGTCTTGCATATCCATAATAAGGAATTACTGCTGTTACGCTGCTAGCACTTGCTCTCTTGCAAGCATCAGTCAGAATTAAGAGTTCCATCAGGTTGTCATTAACTGGATCATTAGTTGACTGGATGATATATACATCCTTACCTCTTACTGATTCTAGAATGCTGACACCGATTTCACCATCGCTAAACTTAGTTACATTAACATCTCCCAGTTTAACACCTAGATGCTTAGCAATTTCAGCTGCTAATTCAGGGTTAGAGTTGCATGCAAAAACTTTGATGTTCGACATCTCTCTGGCCATTTTGTGTTCCTCCTGCTATTTAGTACGTCGAAATATATCTATATGTGAAGCTTACTTAAGAAGCATTTCACCAACTTTGTATACGTCGCCAGCGCCCATAGTCATTGCTATGTCATCCTTAGCGGCAAACTTCTGGATATATCTTACAATATCCTCAAAATCCTTGACGTAGTACACTTCCCTCTCAGGGTACTTCGCCTTGATTGCCTGATACAGCTTGTAAGATGAGATATTGTAAATATCCTGCTCTCTTGCTGCGTAAATATCTGTCAAAATCAGTGCGTCTGCATCGCCGAATGCGTCAACAAAATCGTCGAACAGCGCCTTGGTTCTTGTATATGTGTGAGGCTGGAATATGAGCCACAGCTTGTTATGCTTAACATTCTTAGCTGCGGACAAAGTAGCCTTGATTTCTGTTGGATGGTGAGCGTAATCGTCGATAATCTTAACGCCTGCGTTAGTAATACCCGTTACGTCAAATCTTCTATTAGTGCCACCGAACTCCTTGAGAGTATTAGCAATAATGTCATTATCTACGCCAAGGAATGCCGCAGTAACGTATGCAGCCATGGCGTTTAATACGTTATGTTCACCAGGAACTGCAAGTTCCAGGTGAATTACCGGATTACCCTTGCGAACAACGTCGAATGAAGGGAAACCATTCTCATTAAAGACGATGTTCTCAGCATAGAAATCGTTACCCTCAGAGTATCCGTAAGTAATCTTGTTGTCGTGATCTTTCAGAATATCCTTGACGAAAGGATTATCTCCGTATGCCACGACTGAGCCGCCCTCAGGAATCTGCTCAACAAATCTTCTGAAAGAGCTAACTATATGGTCCATATCCTTGAAGTAATCAAGGTGGTCAGAGTCGATATTAAGAATAACACCAATGGTAGGCTTTAGATTCAGGAAGCTGTCCATGTACTCGCAAGCCTCAGTTACGAAGTAATCATTCTCGCCTATCTCAACATTGCCGTGAATCTCAGGCAAATTGCCTCCTACCAGAATAGTTGGCTTGTAGTCCGCATTACGCAGAATAAGAGATGTCATCGAAGTAACTGTTGTTTTGCCGTGTGTACCGCAGATAGCTACGCTGTGATCGTAGCGCTCCATCAGCATACCGAGAACCTCTGCGCGTGAAAAAAGAGGTATGCCAAGTTCCTTGGCTCTTACTACCTCTGGATTATCATCGCTAACAGCGTTGGAGTATACAACAGCGTCTATTCCATCAACGTTCTCAGCTTCGTGCTTATAATAAATCTTCATTCCGATGCTCTCAAGATGAGCTGTAACATCGGACGGCTTCATGTCTGTTCCACTAACAATATGTCCATTATCTGCAAGAATCTCAGCAACAGCGCTGAGGCCGATGCCACCAATTCCCAGGCAATGCACTTTCTTGTAATCAGTAATATCTTTCATTCTTGTCTCCCAAATACGGCTATTGCCGCATTGTTTTCATACGTAATTATTCTATCGTATATTCCGAACGAGTTCAACCGACTAGAGCTCTTCATTCGGCTTTATTATTGTTTTATTTGCGTCATCTTTATTGATATCGATGTAGAGAATTGGAGTATAATTATCTATCCTCTTCTTCTCTGGTTTGACTTCGGCAAGAGCAACTCCCATTCCTACAGTCTCAACCTCGAACTCATCTAAGATTTCCTGTATTCCCTTGAGACTGCCGCCGCCTCTCATGAAGTCGTCAATGATGATGGCTTTGGATCCAGGAACTACAGCTCTCTTGGATATGGACATCTTCTGAATCCTATCACTAGATCCCGAGAAGTAGTTGATACTTACCGTTGATCCTTCTGAGTACTTGGCCTCACGACGAATTACTACCAGCGGAATGTTGAGCAGCATCGCCACCTGCGAAGCCAGAGGAATACCCTTGGTCTCTACAGTAACAACGCAGTCCGCACCGAGTTCATAGAACTTCATTGCGAAGACTCTTGCCATCTTCTGTACAAATTCACCATTGTACATAATGTCGGAAGTATAGAGATATCCGCCGCCGAGACTTCTCGATTCGTCAGCTAACGCCTCGCTCATTTCCTCCTGCAATTTGGCAATGTCTTCCTTGGAAATACCAGGAACGAATTTAATTCCACCGCCAACTCCAGAGATGCTCTCGATGTGTCCAGTGCCACTTTCTTCGAGCAACTCATTTGCCACTCTAATATCCTCAGAAAGTGAAGACTTGGCAATCACAAACTTCTCGCAGAAATGTCTTGAATCGAATAATTTACAAGGGTTGCTAGTCAGTTCATCAACAAGCATTCCAATTCTTTTGTTCTTCTTCACGGCACTTACCTCCACATATAATTTTAATCGAAAAAATGCCAGAGGGTCAACCCTCTGGCACATTATTTATGCATCTCAATTGTACATTATTTATACTATTTCATTTAATGCCTGAACTGCTGCATCAACGTCCTCCTCAGTATTAAAAATACCGAATGAGAATCTAATTGTTCCTGTTGGATAAGTTCCAAATATCTGGTGTGCATATGGTGCGCAGTGCATTCCAACTCTTGTCATAATTCCATGCTGCAGATCGAGCTTGAATGCCGCATCAGCAGGATCGATGTTAACAGTCTGGATGGAAACAACGCCAACTCTTCCCTCAATACCAGGCATGCCGTACACTTTGATTCTTCCCTCATCAACAAGAGGCTTGATGCCATCCATGAACTTCTGAGTAAGTCCCAGCTCATGTGAGAGAACGTTCTCCAATCCTCTCTCCTCCAGCCAGCTAAGACCCGCATGCAGTCCAAGAATTCCTGGCAGGTTCATTGTACCCGCCTCAAATCTATCTGGCATGAATGTTGGAGTCTCCTCAGAATGGCTGATACTACCTGTTCCACCAGAAATAATCGGCTCTATCTTAGTAACCATATCCTGATCAAGAATGAATCCGCCAATTCCCTGAGGTCCCAGCAAACTCTTATGTCCAGTAAAGCACAGTGCATCGATATTCATTTCCTGCATATCGATTGGGAGAACTCCCGCAGTCTGTGCAGTATCCACAATGAACTTGAGTCCATGCTGATGTGCTATCTCGCCAATCTCCTTGATAGGATTGATTGTGCCAAAAACATTGCTAGCGTGCGTTGTTACGATTGCGACAGTGTTAGGCTTGATGAGTCCCTCGATAGCAGCGACATCCATCTCGCCCCTCTCGTTAGCCGGAATTCTGTCGAACTCCACGCCTGTTTTCTCTAACTGAACGAGAGGTCTCATAACAGCATTGTGCTCGATTGATGATGTGAGGATGTGATCACCCGGTTTTAAGAATCCCTTGAGAACCACATTAAGACTCTCCGTGATGTTCTTAGTGAATACCACGTTCCTACAATCAACAGCATTAAACATGCGCTGCAGCTGCTCTCTTGTCTCAAGAACAGTTCCTGCAACGTCATAAGCCGCCTGATAACCACCACGGTTGATGTTCACACCGCAGCTAGTCATGTATTCATATACCGCATCTACTACTTCCTTAGGTTTTGGGAAGGAAGTTGCCCCGTTGTCTAAATATATTCTACTCATGCCTATATAATAACCCAAATCCTCGTCAAATAACCATAGATTTTTTTAATAATTTATGCCGCAGGTATTGCCCGCGGCGCTTACTTCATTTTGTTTATGTTACGAATCAGCTCTGTTGAGTGCCCTGCTAATTGTAACATTGTTATAATAATTCCATTTGAGCTTGTGTATGCTGACCAGGCAAGTGTAGCCCCAGTTGGAATCCATTATTGTGCATCCGTCATCCTCTATGCTAACTATCATGAACGAATGACTACCCGAGTCGACATGGGATCCACCTCTCAATACATCACCAATTCTCGCATACTTCTGAATAGTATCCTTGTCGTACTTGCAATTCACCTTAACAGCTCTATAAGTAACGTCATCATTAATTGTATCCGCTGCAATATACCAAGCCGCAAAGTTTGCAAATCCGCAGCATGAGTATCCTCTAGTCAGCGTTCCACCATTAGAGCTATAGTGCTGAGGCATTAGCGATGGCTTCAGATCATTGCCGCCTTTATTCTTTTCCAGAAGATTTCTTACAACACTGTTCTCCTTCAGAACAGCATCAACATTACATGTTGCTCCTGTCGAACTCTTGCAAGCTTCCCTATTTGAAGTGAAGTAAGTTACATCGAGTGCATCAAGAATCTCATTTATTCTTGCCTTAACAATCTTGTCCGTAAGTGTCTTCTCAACAGTGTTCACAACAGTAAATCCATGAGAGAACGCTTCTTTGCTAACTTCGCCAACCTTGACTACAGCAACATACTTGTAAGTTCCTTCCAGCAGTGTGCCAAAACGAATATCACTATCCACCTTGGATATATCAAATGTCTTAGAGTCAGGTTTCTTTGATACCTTTATTACCCAGTCGCCATTGGCATCTTTAACGCCGATATCAAGACTGCTCATCTTCTCTGATGTCTCAATCTTACCACTGAGTCCGAACGATTGACCTTCCTTCAGCTTTGAACTAGGATAAGTCAGATTGGTCACTTTAACTGTTATCTTTGCAGCCGCCTCTTCTTCCGCCTTCTTCTTGGCTTCCTCTTCGGCTTTCTTTGCTTCTTCCTCTGCCTTTTTCTTAGCCTCTTCTTCCGCCTTCTTTGCTTCTTCAGCAGCCTTTTCATCATCTGTCTGCTCAATCAGCTTGAAATACTTAGAGCAAGCATAGTACTTTTTATCGCCAACCTTTATCATATACCAAGTTTTGCTAGATCCAGCAGTGCCAGAAGCAGGTGTAGCCTCGAGGTATACCTTGACCTTCTTGCCCTTCTTAAGAGTTCCCGCCTTCTTCATCTTGGTTCCAGCACCCTTGCGGTATGTAACTTTGTCAGTTGTCTTGGCATCTACAGTTGTATATTTAACGCCATCCACATACTTAGCATTGATATATCCAGTTGTTGTCTTATCGTCTTTACCAGTTACGCTAACGTTATACCACTTCTTTCCAGACGCAGTACTTGTCTTGCTCTCGAACACAACAGACTTAATAGTCACCTTAGTATTATCCTCGAGTCTTTCGATTATATTTCCACTAGTCTTAGCAGACTTGCGCATCATTAGAACATCGCCTGGTATATTGACATATCCAGTTGCGCTCTTCACACTGACTGCAAAAACACAAATAGCGGTAGCCATTACCATAGCTATCGCTATTATCATTATTAACAGTATCTGTTTCTTTCTTGTTCTCACCGAAATCCCCAATATATAATGTAAAGTTTTCTTTACATAGTCTGTATTATATCATCTATTGCAGATGTAAAGTTCTTTTTACATTATACATTCGAACAACTGGAATTTCAAGGCAAAATCCCATGCAGAAATGAAAAAATCCGAATTATCACATTCGGATTTTACCCTTATTCAAAGGAGTTTTCGATTATCGATTCGAGTTTATTCAAAGAAGTATACAATTATCGATTCGAGTTTACTCAAAGAAGTATTCGATTATCGATTCCACATACTGAGAGTCTAATCTGTGATTTCCTCCCATGAATGTCGCAATGAAGTTAACTCCCGGATAATAACCATTCCTTACATATCTTTTCAGCTTCCACAAAGTTCTTGTTTGATAGTCCGGTCTATCCAGCATTCCAAAATGTTCCCAGTACACTTCTTCGCCCGTCTTGGGATTCAGAATACAAAAGTCAGGATATAACCTATCATTATCAAGTTCCAGCAGTGGCTCATATCTCACCTTGAGGCCATGCTCCATCAACAGATTATCAATGAGCACCTCATCCTTAGACTCATGCCACCTGCCCGATTTGGCCCTAACCTTATGTGCATTGTCATCGTCCGGTCTCTGTTCATAATCAGCACTAGCCCAACCCGCTACATCTGGATACTTACGATCCAGATAAGCCTGCGCCAGCCGATCAACTTCCTCATTCTTTCGAATCGTCATATCCGGCCTCACCAGATCCCGTACTCTCACCTTCTTCGTTCTCCCTTTTGTAGTAATCAGTTCGTTTGAATTATCTCCATAATCGCCCCTGTATTTCAGGGTATTCTTCATTATCTTAGTAAACACATCCAATGCCGTATACTCGCACTCAAGTTGATTCAACTCATTCCTCAAACTCCTCTTATATGCTAGCCTCTCCGCCAATTCGCGATCCGCCTTCTTGATTTCCGTTCGCTTTCCGTTTTTAACATACTTCCATCTGTATCCACCATCATTTCTTGTGTAGCATTCAATCCTTCCATTAGGCAACCCACGGATTTCCTTCTTAATATCCGCAATTCTCTTTCGTACTCGATTCATCTCATTCAGCGCTCTATTAAACAGCAGCATATCTTATCCTCCTATTTTGAAAGTTTCTCTCGATTTACTCTAATATGAATCTTCGGATTGCCATTATAAACCTCAATTTCTTGAATTCCTTGCGATTGCAACATTCGTGTAACAATTGTCGTATTTCGTTTCAGTTTTGAAGGATAACGTGATGAAATTATTTGACAGACTATTCAACTTACATGCAAAAATCGGTCGGTGGTTTTGTCCAAAATCAACAACTATTAACCAAAACCAGCATGCGAATCGCAGTCACCTCACGACTTACGAGATAATATGCCTTTTTATCCGCAATTTTGGGATAAAAAAATGTAGGCAGTTGCTCAATATATGAACAACTGCCCCACGTTTAATTTGAATCTTTGAAAATGTGGTCAATCGACCTTCAATTTGGTCAGAACAGCCGACCGTTTTTTGCATTTAATACTCCAGATTTAACAATCTCGAATATATTCTTATTTCTCTGCTTCTTTCTGTCTTTCCTTCTCTGCGATTTCGTTATTGTCCATGTTATTTCTGTAGACAACGAATGTATCGTAGAGGTATTCAGTAGTCAGATTGATAGTCATGTTGATGATTGTAACGAGGTACTCATTCCACAGCAGTGTCTCAGCAAGGTAGTTGCCAAGGATTGTAGTTGCTGGGGTGAATACTGCATAGAAAGCAGCAGCGTATGCCAGAACTACTGGAATTGATTTGCCGGACTTGAATGTGTATCTTCTGTTAACGGTATAGCACCATACAACGGATGCGATAAGAGCTGTCAGATAGCATGGCCAATATTTAAATCCAGTGAATTCGTTCATAAGAGTGAATACGCCCAGTTCAACGATTCCTGCGGACATTGATACGATGGCGAACTTAATCGCTCTTATCGTCTCTTTTCTTTTCTCTTTCTTGTCGGTTGGCTTGTTCTCAACCTTGTTAGTTTTTTCGTTCATGATTTCACTCCTCTATATGAAATTCAATGAATAAGATCAATGCAATTATATCGAATTGGTTCGAAATGTGGATCTACAAGGATTAGATCGTTATGCAAGATCCTTGTAGATCTTCTGATTTGCCTTGTGCAGTTTCTTGAAAGCTGCAAAGTATTTATTGTACTGTTCGTGCTTGGCCATGTCTGGCTCATAAGTCTCTGTAGCTGGGATGAACTCCTTAACACTGTCAAGTGATGGAATAATTCCAAGGCCTACAGCTACTACTGCGGCGGCGCCAACAGAACCAACATTCTGAGGCGAAGCAACAGTTTCAATTGTCTTGCCAGTAATATCTGCTAACATCTGGCAGGATACAGGTGACAGCGCGCCGCCGCCAACGAATCTAATAGGATTGGAGATCTTGAGCTTCTTCTCCTGACATTCGAGCATCCATCTCAGATGATAGAATACACCTTCAAGAACGGCATGAATCATCTCTGTCTTGCCGGTCTCAATACCCAGTCCGAAGAACATGCCGCTAGCATCCGGATCTTCGAACGGACATCTGTTGCCATGCAACCAAGGAGTGAAGATAACTCCACCTGAACCAGGCTCAACATCCTTAACCACATCAGTCATATATGAATACAGGCTGGAGTATCTCTGTTCCCAATCAGCTGAAATGCCCTCTTTCTGAATATATACACCAATCTCGTCGAGAGCAAGGTGATCCTTGACCCACTCGAGACACTTTCCTGCAGTTTCCATTTCAGCGAAATAGTTGTATCTACCGCTCTGTGCACCAGTTGCAGCAGCCATCATTGTGTTGACGTCAACCATCTGCTTGTCTGTAACTGTAATAACCCATCCGGAAGTACCGCTGTAAATATGAGTATCTCCAACAGCAACCTGACCAGCACCAACTCCGATAAGAGACGAATCACCGCCGCCGCCGAACACTGGAGTACCCTCGGCCAGACCAAGTTCCTTAGCTGCTTTCTTAGTCAGACCACCAACTTTGTCTGTGGACTTGATAATCTGAGGCAGCAGATCAGCCTTGATATTGAACATCTTGTTCATCTTATCGCTCCAGCCTTCCTTGCCCTGTCTAGTATCATAGATCAGTGTTGCGAAAGCGCTATCTTCGGTCATTGTGAACTCTCCGGTGCAGCGGCAGATGAGGTAGTCCTTAACGTCCAGCCACTTGTATGCACGAGCGAAGTTCTCAGGCTCATGAGCCTCAATCCATTTGTATTTCCATACAGGGTCCTTAACGCTGCAAGTTACAGCACCTGTGATAATCAAACTAGGAATCAGCTTGAAGATGTTAGCACCTGCAATCTGTGGACCGTAAGCAATGCCCTTCTTGATTTCTTCCTTGGCGCGGCAGTCCATATAACTCATAGGTCTATGAATCGGAACACCTTCCTTATCTACAAGTACCAGGCCCTGCATCTGTGAGCAGAATGAGATACCTGCCACCTGTTCAGGCTTGATATCTGTGCGCTCGAACAGCTCAGCTGTGCTCTCGCACATGCCCTTCCACCAATCATCACCGTCCTGCTCAGCACCACCATCATCAAAAACATACAGTGGATAGCTGCGGGAAGTTGACTCCAGGAGCTGGATAGTATCCTCAACTCCGAAGAGGCAGGTTTTGACACCAGTAGTGCCAATATCGTAAGCAAGAATATAAGTCATCATTAGCCTTCTTTCTTCTTTCGAACTAGCATCGTGATTGTTCTATCCGTTTTTCTTCTTAGAATATTTATTCAGATATATGTATCTCTGCAGAAATGCGTCAGGCACCGACAATGGCGCAGCATTTCTTACATAACATGCAGCAGCGCAGTTCTTGCTAACAATTGACGCAACTGCATCGCAATCATCTTCAGAGCTGCCGACACATACAGCACCGACGCCCTTAATTATCACAGCATTTCTGCCCATCATACCGCCGGCAATCTTAATATCACCGTTGTTTACGACCTTCATGTCAGGTCCAACCATCTGAGCAAAATCATCGAGATATGGCTTTACAGTTATGCCAGCTCTCATGCACTCGCCGACGAATTCATCCTGCACCAGCTGTACATAAGGCATTTCTGCTGTCTTGAAATCACCAAGATTAACACCAGACCAGCCAATTGGATCCATGTCTGGGATGCGACTCTTGAAGTCTTCCTTGCAGTCAAGCTCCAGCATGTCTGCAAGGTTGAAAGCTTCTTCCATATTCTCTCCGAGCAGCAGTGCACCATGCTTAGCTAACAGGAACATCTTGTGCTCCTTGTGCGCCTGAACACATTTAACAACGTTCTTCTTCAGCTTGCCAGTACCAGGCAGTCCGTAAGCTGCGCAAGGTGCATAAGGCAGATCTCTTTCGTCAGCCGCGACAGCAGATGCGTACGTCTGATGAGTGTGAATAACGAATTGCACTTCCTCTCTCATCAGATACACTGCCGCATGAATACCCTTCTCACTACTAGGCTTGATGTCGCCATCGTAAGACAAGTCATTAATATTTACTTTGACAAGTTTGTCAGGCGTCAGCAAATCATAAGCAATACCGCTTGGAGTGATAATCATCTCATCCTCGCCGCATCTTGCTGACACGTTGCCCCAAGTTCTTGCAACCAGTCCCTTCTCAACCAGCATATTGCCAGCCTGGATGACCAGCTCTCTTGCCTTCTCTTCTGTATACACAACTATCTCCAGCTGTACGATTCAATCCGTAGATTGAATCGTCATAATTCTACAATTCTGCAATCTCTCGCGAGATTACTCCTTACTTAATCAGTCCGCACTTGGAGAATACTCTATCGAATCTCTCAATTACGTCGTCAATCATTTCCTCTGTATATGCCGCACTTGTGTACAGTCTGTTACCAGCGAGCGTTACGAGGCCCTCAGCCATGTAAGCAGCGCCGATGTGCTGCATCTCAATCTGACGAGCATCAGTCTGTTTGAGAATGCCAGGAATCTCCCAAGGCTTGCTCCAATTGATAGCAAAGTGCATTGTTCCTACGCTGTCAAGATGGCAGATGGAACCCTGGTTGTATACAACAAATGGCAAGTTGTATTTCTTAACTCTCTCCTGCAGACCCTTAGTCAGTCTGTCTCCCATTCTTCCTGCGACCTCACAGGCATTTCTCTTCTCAATCTCGCAGATAGCAGTATAACCAGCGATGCATGAGATAGGAGTTGCTGCAACAGTACCGCCGCAGAGAGCCTTCTTAACCTTCTTGCCAGATGAATCCAGTCCTGCTCCGAGGTGAGCCATGCAGTCCTTGTGACCGCCTACACCACCTGCTCCAGGATAGCCACCAGCGATAACCTTACCGAAAATAGTGAGGTCAGGATCAATGCCAAAATATCCCTGAGCTCCGGACAGTCCAATACGGAATCCAGTTACTACTTCGTCGCAAACCAGCAGTGCGCCATACTCATGCGCGAGTCTCTCGCAACCGCGAACGAATGCTTTGGTAACAGGAGTAGTACCACTCTCAGGACCAATTGCTTCGATGAATACGGCTGCTGTGCCGCCATCGAGCTTGTTTCTCTTGAGCTTGCGTTCGAGGTCTTCGAGGTCACCTGGGAAGAACTCGTCCGTATGCTTGAATACGAAATTAGGAATACCGCGGCTCTGCAGCCCCTTAGTACCAGGGATACGAATGCCGTAAGCCATCTGATCAGACCATCCGTGATAAGCGCCGCCCATCTTCAGGATGTTCTTATGGCCGGTCTTAAGTCTAGCGATACGAGCTGCAACCATGCATGCCTCAGTACCGGAGCCGAGCATTCTGAACATCTCAACACTAGGTACGCACTCGCTGATCTTCTTGGCCAGCTTGTACTCATACTCATGGAAGAGACCTGTTGAAGGACCGCAAGTCTTCAGCAGATCAATAACCGCATCTCTTACTACAGGGTCATTAGAACCAATCATAGTCGGACCGCCTGCCTGCAGCAGATCGTAGTACTTGTTGCCATCAACATCGTACATATATGCGCCCTCGGCCTTCTCAATTGCCAGAGGGAATGGATGATTGAATGCGAGGTTGTGCTGAACACCACCAGGAATAGTGCTCTTAGCCTCAGAAGTCATCGCTTTGGACTTAGCGCACTTCTTCTCGAAGTAATTCTCCTCGTAGTCCTTGAGAGCTGCTGGCAGCACACCATAAATAGGCTTTTTAATCAGCTCGTCGAGTTCCTCATTAACTGCTACTGCATCCAGGTATTCGTCAATTGCAAATCCATTGTATGCCATAACTTACTCCTTCTCTATTTCTCAACTGGTTTGTCCAAGTAGACCGCAGCTACTAGACACACTAGTATAATTATTGCTCCTATAGTTCCGAATAGGCTCATTCTCTCAGCCAGTATGAACCAGCTGAACACTGCCGTCATTACCGGGCAGAGAGATTGCACCACCGCAACAGTATGCGACGGGATAGACTGAAGCGCGATGTTCTGCAGGACATATCCTGCGATAGTACACAGAACTGCGAGGTATACGATGATGGCCCATACCTGAACAGTCATCGGTTTGACCTGCACCTCATGTGCGAATAACATTCCAACCACTGCCATCGCTGCGCTAGCGAACACCTGCAGTGCGGACAAAGTCAGCGGATCAACTCTGTCCAGCGACTTCTCTCCGAAGACTAGCGATGCTGCGAGCAGTATTGCCGATAGCAAAGCGAAGAACTCACCCAGTCCCCATCCATTGCCAAGGCCGCCCTTACCACAGCACAACATGTACAGTCCAGCAACAACGAACACCTGAACTACCATCAGCTTCTTGCCATAACGTCTTCTGAATACTATGAACGCCAGAATTGGTGCGATGATTGTAGGTAGCGATCTAACGAAAGCAACCGTTGTAGCCTGTGTCATCAGCAGTGCAACGTTATTAGCAACATACGCACCGCCCATGCACAGCACCGGAACAATCCAATCCTTAACTTGGCTCTTCTTAAGGCCTGCAATAATAGGCTTGCCCCACACTAATAACATCACTACGAGCGCAATGCAGTAACGCAGTGTCAGCATCTTGAACAGTGGAACTGTATCGAACGCAGCCTTGGAAATCGGATCTCCAAGACCATACAGCAGCGACTGTAATACTATTAACGAAATCGCTGTTATTTTCGATTTATTCATATTATTAGTATACCACGTACGAACGTCTTTCAGTTGCGAATTCTTGCCATTTATTTTAAACTAATTGTAACATATTCAGTGATTATTATGAAGGAGGTCATTATGGCACTGACTAAACAGGATATAATAGATTTACTCGACAGCAAGAAAATCAAATACGAGATAGTTGAACACCCCGCTGTATACACAATAGATGAAATGATGGAGTGCAACCTGCCTCACCCAGAGCAGATTGCCAAGAACCTCTTCGTGCGCGACGACAAGAAGCAGAAATACTACCTCATCACCTGCCTCGAGGACAAGAAGATCAACCTCAAGGAGTTCCGCAACGAACACGAGACAAGACCTCTCAGTTTCGCTTCAGAGACAGATCTCGATGCCAAACTCGGTCTCTACCCTGGCGCTGTAACTCCATTCGGAGTACTTAACAACGACGACAAGAGCGTCATCGTATACTTCGACAAAGACTTCGAGCACAAGACCATGGGCATTCACCCATGCGACAACACTGCGACAGTCTACGTCAACTGCCGCGACGTCGTTAAACTAATCAAGGATCACGGCAACGAAGTACACTTCACCAAACTTTAGAATTAAAAGGAGCGGGCATCATGCCCGCTATTCTTATAAAACGTTTTCCTCGCGCAGTCTTGCAACAATAGATTCTTCCACAAATTTATTCAATGTTGATCCATGCGCAATTGCGTACATGGCTGCCTCTTTATGAACCTCAGGTTTGACACGAACATTAAAGCTTCCCTTATATGGAATTTCCGGGGTATCCCCTTCAGCCTTACACATTTCTAAATAATCATCAACAGAAGAATGGAAATCATCAACTAATTCCTTTACTGTCTCTCCTTCATATGAAATCAAGGAGCGAATTCCCTGAACTTTGCCATACAGCACTTGATCTGCTTCGGAGAACTCCACACTTCCTGTATAACCTCTGTAGTTCATTACTCCGTTCATAACAATTCCTCCTGCTTTAACACATCAATAATTTGTTCAATCTGATACTTCTTTAAATCATTTCCCGGATGTGGTGCATGAATATAAATCGAGTTTCTTCCATTGCATCTATACTTCAATGCCGATCCACTTGTTTTTCCTTTGTTGTATTTGGAATAACCAAGCAGTCCTAACAAAGTATCTAAATCATTTATCGTAAAGCTGCCTTTATTTAGCAGTTTTTGAATCAGCTTTTCCTTTCTGCTCATTTACTTCTCCTTTATTATAATATTCTTGCATGCTTTCTGCAACTAATTTTAGTTACAATATATATGAAATGATAATCTGTAAAAAAACAAGCAGAGAACCAACAGTAGGTTCTCTGCTTGTGATTGTATCAACATAATTCATGTATTAAAACATAACATCTATTAAGGTATGCGAATTGCCCTCCCTGTTTTATTGACCATCTGCCCATACGTGTACTAGCAACTCATCTTTACCAGTATGTTCGCCGAACTCAACCTTGATATAGAATACATCATCTATTGGAGTCGCGAAGTCATATGACTGGAATGGTTTCTCTCCGTCCTGGTATTGAGGCATCTCAGATATCAAGTTCTCACCTGTTGCATCGTACAGATAAGCAGCCTTAACCATCTTCTGACCCTTACTCTTATCAAATACAGCAGCGCATTTGCGAGGTTCACTCTTCGAAGTGAATTTGATCCATGCGCATTCCAATTCCTCATCGAAAGTAGTACCGAAAGGTAAATCAAACGAATCATTCTGAGGATCATAATTCAGCTCAATAGCGGCTTCTTTTTCATCTACCGCAGGAGCATTCACTACACTCTGGTAGTACCAGTATCCGCCATATCCAATTCCAGCAACTATAGCCAAGATAGCGAGAATGCTAGTGAATTTGCTGAACTTCTTGAGTTTTTCATCATCAGCAGTGTTGAGAGATTCATCGTGCTTTGTAATTACTCTAGTAGCCAGGTAAGCAACAATCATCTGAACAATGATCATTACGTAATTGATCTGCATGTCCTCGAGCTTGAGGCCAGCCTTGAGTCCAACGAGCGCAGCAATCAGTACAACAGTTGTAATGCCGAACGCAACGGCATCGCGCTTGTCCCTTCCCATCTTAGCAAGAGCCGTCTTCTTAGTACTCAGCAGCACAGTAAACACCACCATTACCACAATGAATACCACCAGAATAATCAGCAATTCCTTAAGATAGTCGAGAGGATAATTATCTATTCCTTCCTTGAAATATCCGAACGTTTTATCCTCCAGCCAGTAAGCCTTCATAAATGAAATATGCTTACTCTATATGTTCCAGGTGCGCTAATAC
>R21__coassemble_857_pt1 | contig 23030 bp, 18 predicted proteins | sample R21__metabat2_high_PE_011 | metagenome-assembled genome bin R21
GACCTGGAGGCAAGACTGTTAATAGAATCATCGACGAGACTGGCGTTAAGATCGATATTTCTGATGAGGATGTTGGACTCATTACAATTTACTCAACTGATCAGGCTAGCGCAGAGGCTGCTAAGAGAGAAATCGAGATTCTCACTAAGGACGTTGAAGTAGGTGAGACTTACGAAGGCGAAGTTAAGAGAATCATGAACTTTGGCGCATTTATTGAGATCCTGCCTGGCAAGGAAGGTCTGCTCCACATCTCCAAGATGGCTAAGCACAGAGTTGAGAAGGTTGAAGATGTAATGAACATCGGTGACAAGGTTACTGTTAAGGTAACTGAGATTGATAGCCAGAATAGAATTAATCTTACAAGAAAAGATTTAGCTGAAGACTAATTTCGGTTAGGAGGCATAGATATGCTCAAGCAGAAAATTGCTTCCTTGATTCTTGCTAGCGGGAAAGAAACTGAGATAGTTGAACAACCATCCAATTATCCACCTGAGGGACTCAACCCTATACAGGTTGGTTGTATCATCAATGGCAAGGTGGATGAAAGGGATATTATCTCAGGATTCTATTATTTAGCACAGAAGGGCTATATGATAATTAGGGAATATGAGTTGCAGCGCTTTGAATTCGAGCCTGTAACTCCACCCGTTAAGGAATCTAAGGATATCAAGTTGCTTTATGAAGCAATTTTCAATGGTAGCGATAAGACTGTCACATTGGTTGACGCCAAGGACAGACTCGTTAAAGCGTTTCCTAAGGTTGAGGCCCTTACTCTTAAGTCCATCAACAAGATGAAGAACTTGGAGTTGGCGAGTTATACAGCTCAGGTAAGGAACTTCCGTCAATTGCTTCTTCAGACCAAGGGTAAAACAGCTAAGAATCTTCTTGCTGAGGATGAGAATTATATCTATACAGTTCTCCCTTACGCATATGAAATGGCTGTTACCGCCAAACTAGCAAGTAATTTTAATATAGTAGATATGTTGCCACCAAAGTGGTATCATCCATATGGGGTAGATGACGAGTATGAATTCAATGTTGTAGTATACAATTCGATGCTTCGCAATCTCCCGGAAGAGTTGAAAAATACAGTGTTCGACGAGATTTATATTAGAGCGAGAATGGGATTATTATGACACTAAACAGAGAAGAGTATAAACAGAATAGAGAATCAAGCTGGATCAATTACAGCGCCAGAATTCTTGAAGAAGCTCGTGACAAGACTGTGCCTGTCCTTGAACGCTTCAGCTATATTGCGACTTTCATGAGCAATATCGAACAGTATCTTAGATTGAAACCTGGACAGCTGATTGGTGAGCCATTTACAGATCATGATATGGCTACTCCTGGAGCAGAGCTTTCTCCTGATGAGGTTGATGCTATCTATGAAATGATTCAAGACCTTATCATTAAGAAGGATAGTGCTCATATTAGCGCCGAAGCTGATCTTGAAGAAGCTGGCGTTAAGAGACTGGGAATGCTGGATTTGCTCCCAGAGTATCTTGAAATTATTGACAATGTATACAATGAACAGATCAAGGAGAAGATCAAGAGCCATATAGTATCTGGCAATGGAGATTTTCCTGTTTTCGAGCAGGAGAGACCATACATTGTTACTAGACTTAATTATGGAGATAAGACTCAGTATGGAGTTCTAGAGATTCCAACTGACATCCCTAAAGTAATAATTCTCGATGAGGGAATGCCATATATTAACAATGTTGGACTAAACGCTGCAGGCCTTAGAAAGACTCTGACACAGCACTTCAGCCAGCACTGCAAGTATATTCTAGTAGAGGATATAATTAAGATGCATGCTCCTGAATTCTTCGAGCCTTTCGAGACAGTTGAAATGCATACTTTTGGCCTGTCAGTTAGCGACAATCCAGACACCAATACACTGATGGTTGATGGAGTGCTCAGCAAAGAAATGTATAGATACATGCTGGCTACTTTCTCAATCTATGAGTCTCAGACATTTAGAACTAATGTTATTGATTACAGCTTTGTACACGAACTGAAGTCCAAGCTGCCTATATGGATTAGGGAGAGATTGTGCTGGCTAAAAGATGAGCCATTCAATCAGCTCAAGCTGGGATATGGTTCAATTATTGATAGACTGAAGAGGAGAGATCTGCTGTCATGCTATCCATATGACACTATGGATCCAGTGTTCAAGCTGTTGGATGAGTGCTCTGAAGACGATAGAGTAATTGAGGTAAGAATCACTTTAACTCAGCTCTCGTCGCATCCATCCATCCTTGACTACCTCAAACAGGTTTCTAATGATGGCAAGCGGGTAACAGTTCTGATGGAAGAAGATATTCACTACGATAAGAGATGGGATATTGACTGGACTGAAGAACTTAAGATGTGTGGCGTTAATGTTATCTATGTCGGAAAGAGGTTCAAATTACACACTTCCATGCTCCAGATTGTAATGGTGGAGAATGGCAAGACTAGTTATATTACTCACTTCACAACTGGTGGTTTTGTTGAAGAAAAGGTGGCAAAATGCACAGATCTGGGATTGTTTACAGGAGACGATAGAGTTGGCATTTCAGCAAATGCTTACTGGCACAATCTATGTGACAACAAGCTGGGAACATATGCTAATTTGCTTACAACTCCTCTTGATCTCAAACGCAAGGTTCTCGAGCTGATTAGAACCGAAGCAGGTAAGGGCGAAGACGGAAGAATCTTCATCAAGGTTAACGGCCTTACTGATGAGGATGTAATCGACGAACTTAAGAATGCATCTGTTGCAGGCTGTAAGATTCGCCTTATTGTTAGAGGAATATGTTGCTTGCTACCAGGAATTAAGGGACAGACAGACAACATTGATATTGTTAACGTTGTAGGTAGATATCTCGAGCATTCTAGAGTGTATATGTTCGGCAAAGAAGGCCATGAAGCTATGTTCATTTCTTCAGCTGATCTGATGACAAGGAACATGAATAGAAACTTCGAGTTTGCATGTCCTATCTACAGTGCTGAACTGAGAAAACGTATCAAGGCTATTATGTATCTGAATTACGTTGACAACGTTAAGGGTAGACACCTCGGCAGTGATGGTAAATACAGCCGTAAGTTCAACGGAGACAAGAGAATTAACAGTCAGGAAATGTTAATGGGATAATAAACAAAACACAGAGGTTAATCCTCTGTGTTTTTATCTTTATTAGGGAAGAAGAGGACTTTGTCTTCTTCTTTTTCATTTTCATCTGAATCTTCTTCGGTGGTGAACGTTGTACTACTTTGATTCATCATTTTGATGAATTTCTGGAACAATGAATACAGCCGTTCAGCGAATTTGTCTCCAGCTTCATCAATCTCTTTCTTATTCTTGATTAGAGTGTATATCAACAGGGATATACATAGGATTAATCCAAGTAAAATTAGTGGCATTTGAGCCTCCTTGTTAGCTATCTTGTACTTAATTGTATACTCTTTAAAATCACCAGTCAATATTAGTCCAAAATCGTACCCAAGGCGTTGAAATTGTGGTATTATTACTGTGTATGTAAAGATGGCTATTTGTGTGCAAAAAATTACTATTTTTCGCCTCGTAATCATCACAGAATCACAATAAATTATTTGTAAATTTGGAGGACACTAATGGAAAAGAAAAAGGCTAACGGATTTGCTTTGTTACCTATTCTGGTATTTCTGGTGCTGTATCTGGGAAGTGGTATTTATTTCGAATACATCAACCCAGTGGAAGGAGGTATGGGATTCTACATCATGTCTGTTGTAGTATCCTTTGTAATTGCCCTCATCGTTGCACTTGTACAGAACAGATCGCTGACATTTGACGAGAAGATTCATATCTGCGCCCAGGGTATTGGAGATGACAACATCACCATTATGATTTTTATCTTCCTGGTAGCTGGAGCATTTAGTGGTATCGCATCTGCATCTGGCGGAGCTAGCAGTACAGCATATATGCTGCTCAGCATTATCCCAGTTGAATTTGCCATACCGGGCATCTTCTTAATCGCTTGCCTGATTTCCATGGCAATGGGAACAAGCTGCGGCACTATCACAGTTCTTGCTCCTATAGCTGTAGCAATATCACAGACAACTGGACTTAATCTTGCTCTGTGCATCGGTACAGTAGTTGGCGGATCAATGTTCGGTGATAACCTGTCCTTCGTATCAGATACAACTATTGCAGCTACGAAGACACAGGGAGTTGCAATGAAGGACAAGTTCAGAGCTAATTTTAGAATTGCTCTTCCTGCTGCTGGACTAACACTTGTTCTACTGATTATCATGTCACTTAACAGTGGAGTAGCAGACTTTAGCGTTGAGAGTTTTAACATACTGCAGACTATTCCATATTTCGTAGTTCTTATTGCTGCTATTTGTGGAGTTAACGTATTCGTTGCTCTCTGCGGAGGAACAGTTCTCTTCCTGCTGGTTGGTCTTATTACAGGATCATTAAATATTGCTAGCGCATTCAGCGCTATGGGCGATGGAACTACAGGAATGTTCGAAACTCTGGTTGTTGCCATTCTGGTAGCGGCTATCGGAGCCCTGATTAATGAGAACGGTGGATTTGAAGCGCTGCTGTCACTGATTAGAAAGAACTTCAAGGGAACCAAAGGCGGAATGTTCGGAGTTGGTCTCCTGGTTCTCTTAATGGATATTGCAACAGCAAACAATACAGTTGCTATCGTAATTGCAGCTCCAATTGCTAAGAAAGTAAGCAGGGAATATAAGATTCCGCCTGAGCAGACAGCATCACTACTCGATACATTCTCATGTATCGGACAGGGACTTATCCCTTACGGAGCTCAGCTGCTTATTGCATCAGGAATCGCTGGCATTTCTTCTCTCAAGATAATGCCTTATCTGTTCTACCAATATGCTTTGCTGATTGCAGTAGTTATCTTCATTGCATTCTATAAAAAATCTAAGAAGGGTGAAGATGATGTAGATGCACCATTCGCAGGACACTAATCAAGTTATTAATAGATTTATATATAGATTTTTAGGAGTTAGAAAATGTTTGAGAATTTATCAGATAAGCAAGTTGCTGAGTTCCAGAATGAACAAGTTCAGCATTGGAAAGATATCGACCTGCTAGGTCGTTGCGTCAAGGAGAGAGAAGGATGCCCTAGCTTTGTATTCTTCGAGGGACCTCCAACTGCTAACGGTAAGCCAGGTATCCACCATATGATGGCAAGAACTCTTAAGGATTCAGTTAATAGATACTGGACAATGAAGGGCTATCAGGTTAAGAGAAAAGGTGGCTGGGATACTCACGGACTGCCAGTAGAAATCGAAGTTGAGAAGCAGCTCGGATTTAGCGGCAAGCAGGATATCGAGAAGTACGGTATCAAGGAATTCAATGAGAAGTGCCGTGACTCGGTATTCACATATACTCAGATGTGGACTGATATGTCAGATAGAATGGCTTACATGGCTGACATGGATAATCCATACGTAACTTATCACAATGATTATATTGAGACAGGTTGGTGGATCCTCAAGAACGCATTTGACAAGGGACTTGTTTACGAAGGATATAAGATTCTTCCATACTGCCCAAGATGTGGAACAGGCCTTGCTTCACATGAAGTAGCACAGGGTTACAAGGATATCAAGGTTAATACACTGACTTGTAAGTTCAAGAGAAAAGATACAGAGAACGAATACTTCCTCGCATGGACAACTACTCCATGGACACTCGCATCTAATATCGCACTGACAGTAGGACCTGACATTGATTATGTTAAGTGCCTGATGAAGTCCGGCGATAACGAGGGCAATCTCCTATGGATTGCTGAGTGCCAGGCTGCAAATGCCTTCGGCAACGACGAATATGAAGTTGTTGAGAAGGTAAAGGGAATCGATATGGAGTACTGGGAGTATGAACAGTTAGAGCCATTCTGCGTACCAGAAGAAGGCAAAGCTAAGTTCATCGTAACTTGCATGGATTACGTATCAACTGAGGATGGTACTGGTATCGTTCATACAGCACCTGCATTTGGTGAAGACGACTATCAGTGTGGACGTAAATACAACCTCGCTGTACTTCAGCCTGTAGATGAGAAGGGTTGCTATACTGAGACTCCTTGGAAGGGCAGATTTGTAATGGAAGATGGCCTTGACGTAGATATTATCAAGTATCTCGCTCAGGACGATAAGATCTTCGCTAAGATCAAGATGGAACACGCTTATCCACACTGCTGGAGATGCGGAACTCCTCTCGTATACTATGCTAACAAGTCTTGGTACATCGAGATGACTAAGTTAAGAGATCACCTCGTTGATAACAACAATACCGTTAACTGGTATCCAGACTATGTAGGTGAGAAGAGATTTGGCAACTGGCTCGAGGAAGTTAAGGACTGGGCTATTTCCAGATCAAGATATTGGGGAACTCCAATTCCAGTATGGAAGTGCGAATGTGGACATCTGCACTGCGTAGGTTCAAGAAAGCAGCTCGTAGAAGATGCCGAGCAGGATATCGATGAGACTATCGAACTGCACAGACCTTATGTAGACGACGTAACAATTAAGTGCCCTAAGTGCGGCAAGAGCATGCACAGAATTCCTGAGGTTATGGACTGCTGGTTCGACTCTGGAGCAATGCCATTCGCTCAGTGGCACTATCCATTCGAGAATACAGACAAATTCGACGAGCTCTTCCCAGCAGACTTTATCTGCGAGGGTATTGACCAGACAAGAGGCTGGTTCTACTCATTGATGGCTGTATCGACTATCGTAAAGGGTTGCGCACCATACAAGAATGTTTTGGTTAACGACCTGATTCTTGATGCCAAGGGCAAGAAGATGTCCAAGCACGTAGGAAACACAGTCTCACCATTCGAACAGATCGACAAGTATGGTGCTGACGCTGTTAGATGGTATCTCGTATACTCATCACCAGCATGGACTCCAACTAAGTATGACGAAGAGGGAGTAAAGGAAGTTATCTCCAAGGTTTTCTCAACTCTGAGAAATACATATAACTTCTTCTGCCTCTATGCGAATATTGACAACGTTGATGCAGCTAATCTTAACGTTCCTTACGATCAGAGACCTGAGCTCGATAGATGGATTATTTCCAAGTACAACAGACTGATTAAGGACACAACTGAGTCCATGGATCAGTATGATCACATGAAGACAGTTAGAGCAATTGGAGACTTTATCTCTGATGATCTGTCCAACTGGTACATCAGAAGAGCTAGAAGAAGATTCTTTGCTGAGGGTATGGAACTCGACAAGCAGTCTGCATATGCAACTACATACGAAGTTCTCGTAGGACTCTCTAAGATGATGGCTCCAGTAGCTCCATTCATCTCAGATGAGATTTACACTAAGCTGACAGGAGATATAACTGTTCATACTACATATTATCCAGAAGCTAACGATTCTCTTATCGATGAGAAAGTTGAAGAGAGAATGGATATCGTTAAGACTCTTGTTAACCTCGGAAGAGGAACAAGAGAGCAGGAAAAGCTCAAGGTTAGACAGCCTCTTGCTAGCGTTATGGTAGATGGAAAGTACAGAAATATCATCGGAGACATGACTGCTCTTATCGAAGAAGAACTGAACGTTAAGGAAGTTATCTCCGAGGATGACCTTGATAAGTACATGAACTTCTCAATCAAGCCTAACTTCAGAGCGGCTGGCCCTGTATTTGGCAAAGATATCAAGGCATTTGGTGCTGCTATGGCACAGGCAGATGCTAAGGATATCATCGCACAGCTTGCTAAGGGACCTATCAACATGAAAATTGGTGAAGGAGAATACAAGATCACTGATGAGCTCATCGATGTAAGAATTTCTGCTAAGGAAGGTTTCGTAGTTGGAATGGAGAACAATGTATTCACTATTCTTGATACTACTCTTACACCAGAACTCATCGAACAGGGATATATCCGTGAGGTTATCTCCAAGATTCAGCAGCTGAGAAAGCAGTCTAACTTCGAGATGATGGACGAGATTAACATCTACATGGATGCTGATGATGAGATCAAGAAGGCTGTTGAAGGTGCTAAGGACTTCATCATGGATGAGACAATTGCTAAGAAAATTGAGTACAAGTCTGGCCTTGATGAGTTCGATATTAACGGACACAAGACCGGCATCGCTGTAGAGAGAATCTAAAAAATGTGCAACGGCGTCAGATTTAAATGTTCAAAATGCGCAATTAAGTCTGACATAAGTGCACAAAACGAACATTTAAGTCTGACATGAGTGCACATATGATAAACATATTAGATTTCGACATTGAAGAACTTAAAGAAATAATGAGTTCGCTTGGTGACAAAGCGTTCAGAGCTAAGCAGATATTTGGCTGGCTGGCCAAGGGAGTGGAGTCGTTCGATGAAATGACTAATGTTCCTGCAAAGCTGCGTAATGCACTAGCTGAAGAATACTACATCGGACAACCCAAGGTCGTTGCTGACCAGCTATCCAAGCAGGACGGAACCAGAAAGTGCCTATATGAATTCGCAGATGGGGCTAGAGTAGAATCTGTATTCATGAAATACAGCTACGGCAATTCCATATGCATTTCATCACAGGTAGGATGCAGAATGGGATGCACCTTCTGCGCATCGACATTAGGCGGTCTGCAGAGAAACCTAACAGCCGGTGAAATGCTGGGCGAAGTTCTCAGAATGAGAAATGTTACTGGTGAAGATATCGGTCATATCGTTATCATGGGAATGGGAGAGCCTCTAGACAATTATGATGAGGTAGCTAAGTTCCTTAGACTAATTCACGATGAACAGGGCTACAACCTAGGATATCGCAACATAACAATCTCTACATGCGGACTCATTCCTGAGATGAAGCGCTTTGCAAGCGGTTTCCCACAGGTTAATTTGGCAGTATCACTGCATGCTCCTAATGGCGACATTAGACAGAGAACAATGCCTATCGCTAAGAAGTATGGATACGATGAATTGCTCAAGGCTTGCAAGGAATATACAGAGACTACAGGACGCCGAATTACTTTCGAGTATTCTGTAATAGATGGCGTGAATGATAGCGAAGATAACGCTAGAGAACTCGCAAGACGACTTAAGGGCTGGTTGTCGCATGTCAATCTAATACCTCTCAATGAAGTAGAGGAAAGAGAATATAGCACAGCTAAGAGAGCTAATATCGTCAGAATCAAAGAGATTCTTGAAGAGAACGGTGTAGCTGTGACCATCAGAAGAACGCTAGGAGCTGATATTGATGCAGCTTGTGGACAACTGAGAGGAAGATATTTATGAAGATTCTTATAGATGGAATGGGTGGAGATTATTCACCTGAAGAAATTGTCAAGGGCGTAGTAAAAGCCTCCAAGGAAATCGATGAAACAATTATGATCATCGGACCAGCGGATAAGATAGAGCCCCTTCTTAAGAAATACAATGCCAATAGCAATGTTTGTGTAGTAAATGCAACTGAGGTTATTACCAACGATGAACATCCAGCAATGGCAATTCGTAGGAAGAAGGACAGTACCATTGTAAAGGGCATGAATATGGTCAAGGCGGGTGAAGCAGATGTTTTCATCAGTGCTGGTAGTACTGGAGCTCTGCTCTCTGGAGCACTGCTGTTACTCGGACGCATTAAGGGTATTAAGAGACCTGCTATCGCTAGCTGGTTCCCTAAGATTGGCAAGAATGATCAAACGCTGCTGCTTGATTGCGGAGCTAATGCTGATGCCAAATCTGACTATTTGTATCAATTCGGCATTATGGGAAGCATCTTCGTTAAATGCATTAAGGGCATTGAGAGCCCAATTGTAAGACTTCTTAATGTTGGTGCCGAGGATGGCAAGGGCGATGACCTTCACAAGGAAGCGTTCGAAATGCTCAATAATAGCTCCCTTAATTTCTGCGGCAATATTGAAGGCAGAGATGTAATCTTCGGTGAGGCTGACGTTGTTGTAGCTGATGGCTTCTCTGGAAATATTTTCCTAAAGGGTTCTGAGGGCACTGCACTCTGCATGTCCACTCTCCTTAAGGAAAAGCTGACAGATGGCATATTAGCTAAGGCAGGAGCTGCTCTTGCATATAACAAGATTAAAGAAATCAAATCAGAATTTGATTATGCGGATGCAGGTGGAGCACCAATTCTTGGAGTTAAAGGCGCCGTTCTCAAGATACACGGCAATTCCAAGGAGAAAGAAGTTTACTATGCTATTAAGAAATCTATTCCTTACGTTAAGAATGACGTTACAGGAATGATAGCAAACGCGATTCTCGAATCATCTGTTAACGATGATGAAGATAAGACTGAAGAATAATCGATGAAGAATATTTCTGAACTCGAAAAAAGAATAGGATATAGCTTTAAGAACAAGGATATTCTTAAGACAGCGCTGACACACAGCTCTTATGCTAGTGAGCATAACATGAGTTATGAACTCAATAACGAGAGACTGGAGTTCATCGGTGATGGTTATCTTGACGCAATTATCGGCAACAAACTCTATGAGATAATGAAGACTTCGCATGAGGGAACACTGTCCAGGAATAGAGCTGATGTTGTTCGTGAGGAGTCTCTTGCAGATGTTGCTAGAGGAATTAGTCTTGGTGATTATCTCTATCTTGGTAAAGGCGAAGAGTCCAACGGAGGCAGGAACAAGAATTCCATACTTTCTGACGCCTTTGAAGCACTCGTCGGAGCCGTAATTAGCGATGGTGGATTTGCCAAGGGCAAAGAGATGGTGTTAAGCCTGTTCGAGAACAAGATCGAGCTGGCTGTTCAAGGTAAGCTGAATAAAGATTACAAATCCAAGCTTCAGGAGATACTTCAGGACAAATATCGCAGCATCAAGATTGTGTATTCGCTAGTGAGCGAGAGTGGACCTGATCATGATAAGACGTTCACAGTTCAGGTTGCGATGGATGGCAAGGTGCTAGGCACAGGTAGTGGTAAGAGCAAAGCCAAGGCTGAGCAGGCTGCGGCACAGAACGTACTGTCGAAGGGAGAATTTTAAGTGTATTTTAAAAGAATTGAAATGCAGGGCTTTAAGTCATTTGCTGACCCTGTAACAATCGAACTGAATGACGGCGTTACATGTATTATTGGACCTAACGGAAGCGGAAAGTCTAATATTTCGGATGCTCTTAGATGGGTACTTGGTGAACAGAGCTCCAAGCAGCTGCGTGGTAGTAAGATGCAGGATGTTATATTCGCAGGCACAGCAACACGTAAGCCACGTGGTATGGCAGAAGTATCTCTGGTCATTGATAACAGTACGGGAATTCTGCCTCTCGAATATAACGAAGTAGCCGTTACAAGAAGAATGTACAGATCCGGTGAGAGCGAATACCTGATCAATGGCAATCCATGTAGACTTAAGGACATCAAAGAACTCTTTATGGATACTGGTATTGGCGTTGATGGTTATTCAATTATCGGACAGGGCAAAATTGCAGAAATTGTTAGCAGTAAGGGCGAAGATAGAAGACAGATCTTCGAAGAGGCTGCTGGCGTTGTGTTATATAAATCAAGAAAAACTGATGCTGAAAACAAGTTAAAGACAGCAACAGATAATCTGGACAGAGTTAAGGACATCATCTCGGAAATCGAAGGAAGAATTGATGGACTTAAGGAAGATAGTGAGAAGGCAACAGAGTATATTGGCCTCAGAGATAGATATAAGACTCTGGGTATCAATATCATTCTTCATAACCTGGAGAGCCTTGATAAGAGCGTTAAACAGGGCGCTGAGGAGCTGAAAGAACTCGAGGAGAGACTCAAAACAGCTAGCGATTCAAGCCTGAAATATGAGGAAGAACTCGAGCAGTACAGACTTGAAGATGCTGAGCTCAATCAGAGCCTCAACCAGGCAAACGAAGATCTGCTTGCCAAGGTGGAAAAACTTAACATAATTACCAGTGGCGGTAAGCTTAATGCTGAGAGACTTGCTAATATCGAGAAGGAATTAGTAAGACTTAATGATGCTATTGGTGATGCTGAATCCAAATTGGAAAGCGAAAGAGCTGCATTCAGTGAGCTCGAGAAGAATGATAGCGAGCTAGGCAGTTCTCTGAATTCTGCCAAATCAGAGTACGAGAAGGCAGTAATTTCCTTTAACGAACATACAGCCGAGGCTTCCAGTATCAACATGGATATTGAGCAGTCCAAGGAAAGAGTAATTGAACTGAACAATAGCAAGGTAAGACTCAATGCCGAGATTAATACTCTCGAGAACTATAAGAAGACACTGCTGGACCGTAAGGTAAGCCTGCAGGAAGAGTTCAATGGTAAAGACGTTAAGGATGCTGAGAACCGTGCTAGACTTGATGAGATTCAGTCCGGACTCAAACTCAAAGAGTCTGAATTAGAAGAAACAAGAAAGACAATATACGATTACTCAGACAAGATTGCTGCTGCAACTAAAAAGATAGAGTCTCTTAACGCTGAGATTGATGAGCTCGCTGCAACAACCAACCGTGCAATTGCTCGTAAGAACACCATCGAGGAGATGGAGCACAATTATGAGGGATACAACAATGCTGTAAGAATGTTGATGCAAAAATCAATGGGCGGCATTCTCGGTACAGTTAGTGATCTTATCAATGTACCTAGCGGCTACGAAGTAGCAATCGAGACAGCACTGGGTAACAATCTGCAGAATATTGTCTGCAAGGATGATGATAGTGCTAAATCAGCAATTAATTGGCTCAAATCATCCAAGGCAGGACGTGCAACATTCCTGCCTGTATCTTCTGTTCATGCAGATAGACTGCCATTAACCTCTGAGGTTAAAAATGCTAACGGTTACATTGGACTTGCAAGCGAGATGGTGACATCAGATAGCAAGTATGATGAAATCGTTGATTATCTGCTGTGCAGAGTAATCATCGCTGACACCATGGATAATGCGATCAAGATTTCCAAGATGAATGTTGGTGGATTCCGTATCGTTACGGTTGATGGTGAAGTAATCAATTCTTACGGAGCTATTACAGGTGGCAAATTTGCTAATAAGACTGCAAATCTGCTTGACCGCAAGAAGGAAATTGGTGAACTCGAGGCTAAGATTAATGACTATAACAAGCGCTCGGAACAGCTAAGGAATGAACGTGAGTCACTAAGAGCCGAAGAGAAACAACTGACTGAGGATAGAATTGGTCTTAACGATAAGATTCAGAAGCTCGAGATTGAATTCAACGTACTTAAGACAGATAGAGATCACGCTGATGAGCTCGTTCAGACTGGTGCTGATGCTAACGATAAGTATGAGAGCGAGATTAAGACTATCGCTAGTGATCTCGAAAGTGCAGATGAGATGATTAAGAAGTATCAGCTACAAATTGAACAGGCTGATGCAGAGACTAAGACTCTTGAGACTAAGACTGAAGAACTGATAGATAAGTATGATGAGTTCAAGTCAATTATCGAGGATGACAACGAGACCATCGTACAGCTCAAGGTTAAGATGGGAGAGCATGAGACTAAGGTGCTCGCTCAGAACGAGATGATAGAAAGAATTAGAGACACTATCACTGAACTCGAATCAGGCCTTGAGGATGATGTTAACAGTAGAAATGAGCTAGAAAAACAGCGCAATCTACTGACAAGTAACAGTACAGAATCTGGAGAAAAACAAGAAGCTCTCGTACAGGAGAAGAAGGACCTCGAGAACAAGATCGAGGAACTTACTGTTAAGATGGATAAGAATAGACAGAATAACGAAGAAACTATTCGCGCACAGAAATCTAACAGTGAATCTCTTGAACAGATTAGAGACGAAAAATACAGACTTGAGATCAAAACAGCTCGTAATGAAACACTTCTTGATACTCAGAAGGACAAGCTGTGGGAAGAGTTCGAAGTTAGCTATGCCGAAGCTCTTGATATGAAGGACGACAACTTTGCTATTACAGCTGGTAACAAGGAATCAAGAGAAATCAAACTCCGTATAGCTGAACTCGGAGATGTCAATATTGGAGCTATTGAAGAATACAAGGCTGTTAGCAAGAGATATGAGTTCATGACAGCTCAAGAAGCTGATATCAGCAAGGCAATGAAAGAACTCAACGAGATTATTAGCAACATGGACAAGACTATTAGAGTTAAGTTCAAGGAGAATTTTGATCAGGTTGTTGTTAATTTTGAGCAGTCATTCAAGGAACTTTTCGGTGGCGGATATGCTGAACTAAGACTTGAGGATGAGAACAATCCACTCGAATCAGGAATCGAAATTACAGCTCAGCCACCTGGCAAGAAGCTTAAGAACATTAACCTGTTATCTGGTGGTGAGAAGACTCTTACAGCAATTGCTCTGATGTTCGCAGTTCTCAAGGCCAAGCCAACACCTTTCGTTATTCTCGACGAGGTTGAGGCTGCCCTGGACGAAGTTAATATTGAGAGATTCTCTGATTATCTCAAGAATTTTGATGATATTCAGTTTGCCCTGATTACACACCAGAAGGCTACTATGGAACATGCCGACATACTGTACGGCGTTACAATGCCAGAGCAAGGTATTTCCAAGATGCTTTCATTAAAGCTGGGCGATGAATTTGATATAGGAGATTAGTATGGGTTTATTTGATAAGAAGAACGCGTTCAAGCGCTTCATTGATAGCATTACCAATGTCGTATACGACAACCCTGATCTTGGACCAGAATTCCTTGAGGAATTACAAGAGGGGCTGGTTATGTCTGATATCGGCATTGATACTTCAGACAAGATTATGGAGAAGCTTAACAAGGTAATTACTGATAAGTACATTACTAAGGCTGATGGTATTAAGGCTGAGCTGAAGGGCGTAATTGAAGAAATAATTGATAAGGGTGATCGCAATAAGATGTCTGAGGATTATCCTATTATCATTCTTATGATTGGCATCAACGGTGGAGGCAAAACTACATCCATTGCCAAGTTAGCTCACATGTACAAGGAACAGGGACACTCCGTTCTCCTTGCTGCTGCTGATACTTTCAGAGCGGCTGCTGCGGAACAGCTGCAGCTCTGGGGTGACAGAGTTGGATGTAGAGTAATCGCACATGAAGAAGGCGCTGATCCAACAGCAGTTATTTATGATGCTATTCAAGCAGCCAAGGCTAGCAATACAGATGTATTAATCTGTGATACAGCGGGAAGACTGCAGAACAAGGTCAATCTGATGAAGGAACTCGAGAAGATGAGCAAAGTCATCTCAAGAGAATATCCTGAGGCTACAAGAGAGAATATCCTTGTTCTTGATGCTACAACAGGCAAGAATGCGATTAGCCAGGCTGAAGAGTTTAATAATATTGCAGATGTTACTGGTGTAATACTGACTAAGATGGATGGAACTGCAAGAGGCGGTATTTCCATTACAGTAACAGATGAATTTGATATGCCTATCAAGTTCATCGGAATGGGGGAAGGTATGGATGACCTGCTGCCATTCAATGCAAAAGAGTTCGCGGAGGGTATTTTCGATGAGTAAGCCAATAATGGCAATCGTAGGCAGACCTAATGTAGGAAAGTCTACATTCTTTAATAGATTGGTCGGTGAACGTAGAGCTATCGTCGAGGACATTCCTGGCGTTACTCGTGACCGTATTTACGCCGAAACAGAATGGCGTACCAAGGAATTTGGCATCATTGACACAGGTGGTATCGAGGTAAGAACCGATGATATTATCCTGTCTCAAATGAGAGATCAGGCTGTTATGGCTATGGAGATGGCAGATGTTATTCTCTTCATGGTTGACGGCAAGGAAGGACTGACAACAGCCGACAGAGAAGTAGCAACAATGCTGCGCCGTACTGGCAAGGAAGTAATACTTGTTGTTAACAAGGTTGACAAGCCAAGTAACGCTTACGATGCTATTTATGATTTCTATGAGCTGGGACTTGGTGAGCCAATTGCTATAAGTGCTGCCAACATGCTTAACATGGGTGATCTGCTGGATCGTATTGTTGAAGGATTCCCTGAAGAAGCTTGGGGAAGAGATGAAGATAGAACTAGTATTGCGATTATCGGCAAGCCTAACGTTGGTAAATCATCTCTGGTCAATGCACTGACCAAGCAGAATAGAGTAATAGTATCTCCAATTGCTGGAACAACAAGAGATACTATTGATACGCCTTTTGATTACGAAGGCAAAGCATATACATTGATCGATACTGCAGGTTTGCGTAAGAAGTCTAAGGTTCACGATAACATTGAAAAGTTCAGTGTTGTTCGTGCTATTGCGGCTATCGAAAGATGCGATATATGCATACTGATGATAGATGCTGTTGAAGGACTGACTGAACAGGACAAGAAGATTGCTGGATATGCACATGAGGCAGGCAAAGGCCTGATGGTCGTAGTTAACAAGTGGGATCTCATTGAGAAAGAGACCAATACTATGCGTGACTATGAGAGAAAGATTAAGGCCGAGCTGCTTTTCGCTAGCTATGCACCTGTTTTGTTCGTATCAGTACTTAACAAACAGAGAATCTACGATATTATCGCTAAGGCTGCACAGATTGCTGAGAACAGAGAGATGCGTATCACAACTGGCAAGCTGAATGCGATTATTGAAGATGCTGTCATGATGAGACAGCCACCTTCAGATAAGGGTAGACGACTTAAGATATATTATGGAACTCAGGTAAATGTCAAGCCGCCGTTATTCTCCTTCAGTATCAATGACAGGGAATTGATGCATTTCTCCTATGCTAGATATCTGGAGAACAAGATCCGCGAAGCATATAACTTCGAGGGTACATCTGTAAAATTCATATGGAACGAGAGAAGAGGCAAAGATAATGATTAGTACAATTATTAAGAACGTTTTTGTAGCTATTGTTGCTTATTTCCTGGGAAACTTTAGCCCGGCTAGAATGCTTGGTAAGGTTTATGGAGTTGACATTACCAAGGAGGGCAGTGGCAATCCGGGCACGACTAATGTAATTAGAACACTTGGACTCAAGGCAGGACTTGTTACACTCCTTCTTGATGCACTCAAGGGTTTTATCGCTGTAAAATTTGGTCTTGCATTTGCATGGCCGTACGGCGGTTGCGTAGGATTTGTATGTGTTATGTTGGGACATTGCTTCCCATACCTGTACAAATTCAAAGGTGGCAAGGGCGTAGCATCAGCTCTTGGTGCTGCATTTGCACTTAACTGGCCATCAGCTTTTCTTGCAGTATTCATCGGATTGATTGTATTGGCTTGCGATAAGAGAATGTCTGTTGCATCTCTTACGGCAGCAATTCTGTATCCAATCTTGATGTTCTTTATTGCAAGAGAAATGACTCCTTTCGCACTGGTTATTGCTGCTTTTATTATCTACAATCACAGGGCGAATATTAAGAGACTGAGAGCCGGTGAAGAACCAAAGCTCGAAATTGGAAACAAGATTAAGGAGTACAAGAACAAGAAGTGAAGTATCACATTATTACATATGGCTGCCAGATGAATGAGCATGATTCAGAGAATATTGCCGGACTTCTGGAAGCTATGGGTTATGAATATATAGAGGACGAGTATCAGGCAGATTTGGTTGTTATGAATACTTGCAGTGTCAGAGAGAATGCCGACAACAGATTCTTCGGTGTTCTTGGCACCTTCAAAAGAGTCAAGAAAACCAATCCTGATTTCATCATGTGTGTCTGTGGTTGTATGCCACAGCAGCCTTGGGTTGTTGAGAAGATTCGTTCTGCCTTCTCCTGGGTAGATATCGTATTCGGTACTCAGAATATCGGTAAGTTCCCTGAACTTCTTGATAGAAGACTTAAGACGGGAAAGAAGCAGATCTCAATCGTTGATAATAACCCTCATATTGATGAGGACGAGATGCATCCTAAGAGACTGTTTAAACATAAGGCATTGGTGAATATTACCTACGGATGCAACAACTTTTGCACATACTGCATCGTTCCTTACACCAGAGGAAGAGAGAAGAGTCGCAAGCTCGAAGATGTTGTATCTGAGATAAAGTGTCTTGTAGCTGATGGCGTTAAAGAGATAATGATTCTTGGTCAGAATGTAGATTCTTACAAGGACGTTAATGGAAATAATTTCTCAGCACTTCTTAGAGCTATCAATGAAGTAGATGGTCTCGAAAGAATTCGATTCATGACATCACATCCTAAGGATATTTCGGATGAAATGATTGAATGTTTTAACACTTGCGACAAGCTCTGTCACAACATTCATCTGCCAATACAGTCAGGCAGTGATCTTGTTCTCAAGAGAATGAACAGACACTATGATCTTGCGAAGTATATGAGCATCGTGGACAAGTTAAGATCAACTTGCCCAGATGTATCTATTTCAACTGACATTATCGTAGGATTTCCTGGCGAGACGGAGGAAGATTTCCAAGCTACACTTGATGCTGTTAAGAGGGTTAGATACGATTCCGCGTTCACCTTCTTATATTCACCAAGAGAGGGAACACCTGCAGCTAGATATGAAGACCAGATACCAGAGGATGTTAAGCATGAGAGGTTTGATCGTCTGGTCGATCTGATTAATGAGATATCATTTGAGAAGAATCGCACATATGTTGGTAAGATCTATGATGTTCTGGTAGAAGGCGTTTCCAAGAATGATGACAATACCTATAGCGGTAGAACAGACGATTTTAAATTAGTTAACTTTACTTCAGATAAAAATGAAGAAATCATTGGAACTACAGTTAAGGTCCTGATTACAGATAGTAAGACATTCAGCCTTGACGGTAGGGAGGCATAATAATGAAAATTAGATATTTTCTAGCCCTGTGGATGGCTAAATTATCAATAATTGCGCTAAAGCTTACCAAGCATAATGCTACTAATTTTCCTGGTATTGTTGCGCTCAAGATATGCCCTAAGTTTCTTGAAATAACAGAGAAACCAGAGCACATTATCGGCATAACAGGAACCAACGGTAAGACAACAATATCCAATCTCTTGATTGATATGTTAAGAGCCGATGGACAGCAGGTTATGGACAATAATGCGGGTTCTAATACTATTACAGGCATTATTACCAGCTTCGTATATGCTACCGATAATCTTGGTAAGATTCAGTACGACAAGGCTGTTCTTGAGATAGATGAGAGATCAGTAAGAGTGCTGTTTGATTCCATACATCCAGAGTATCTTCTTATTAACAATCTAACTAGAGACTCAATTATGAGAAATGCTCATCCTGAGTTCATTGCCAAACTTCTCACCAAGCACATGCCTAAGGAGACCAAGCTCATTCTTAATGGTGACGATATCATCGTATGTGGTGTAGCTCCATACAACGAGAGAGTTTATTTCGGCATAGATAAGATGGATACTGATGTGCCTAAGTGCATCAATCTTATTAACGACCAGCAGATCTGTCCTAAGTGCGGATCTATGCTCAAGTATGAGTATCTGAGATATCACCACATTGGTAAGGCTTTCTGTCCAAATTGCAGATACAGAACTCCTGCTCGTAATTATATTGGACAGAATGTCAACACTAAGAAGATGACTTTTGAGATGTCTGACAGTGACGGTAAGTTCAAATACAGACTTCTCAATGATAGTGTGTTTAATATTTACAATGTAGTTGCTCTTGTTGCATTGATGAGAGAACTTGGATACAAGGCTGAGAAGATTGCTGATCTTCTGGATACTGTAAATATTGTTGAAACAAGATATAAGATTACAGAGATTGGTAAGAATAGAGTCATCAAGCAGATGTCCAAGGAGAAGAATGCTCTCGCATCATCAAGAGTATTTGACTATATTTCCAATTGCCCAGGTAGAAAGGAAATCATTCTTATGATGAACTGCCTTGGTGACCAGAAGCATTGGTCAGAGAATACCTGTTGGATGTATGATTGCGATTTTGAATTCTTGAACGATGACAATATTGTTAATATCGTTTGCACAGGCCCAAGAGCGAAAGATTACTATCTCAGACTGCGCATCGCTGGTGTACCTGATGATCGTATTTCGCTTGAACCTGATGAATACGAGGCTAGACATTCACTCAAGTTAAAAGAGGCTGTAGATGTATATCTGCTCTACGGAACAGATTCATTAGCATTAGCTGAGAAGATACTGCCACTTGTTGAAGATGAAGTAAGAGAAAGGGGGATTAAGTAATGAAAATAGAAGTACTGTTCCCTGAAATTGGTAATCTCTACGGAGAACTCTTCAATATTCGTTATCTTAGAGAGTCGCTTGAGAATTCGGTTCATCTCGAAGATGGTTCACCTGTATATGATATTGAGATTATCGAGACTCATCTCAATGACAAGCCTCTATTCGTTAGAGAAATGCCTGATCTCATCTATATGGGCACGATGACTGAGAATAATCAGAAGCTTGCTATTAGAAAGCTGATTCAGTACAAGATCGAGCTGAAGAAGTGCATTGATAATGGCGTTAATATGCTATTAACTGGCAATGCTGTCGAAGTATTAGGCAAGCAAATCATTGAAGATGATGAAGTTGTCGCTGAGGGACTCGGACTTATTGATATCTACGCCAAGAGGTCATCAATTGATAGATATAATTCACTCTATGTTGGCGAATTTGATCCTGGCCACGATGAGAAGATTAAGGTTGTCGGATTCAAGAGTCAATTTGGATTTATCTATGGACCTGATATTGACAAGCCAGCTTTCGATACTCTGCTCGGCTATGCATCCAATCTTGAAACAACATGTGAGGGAATCCGTATTAATAATCTGATTGCAACTTCCGTGATTGGACCGCTTCTGGTTCTTAATCCACTCCTTACTAAGTGGTATATGAACGAGGTGTTCGAGGTTGGTTTTGAACCGGCATACTTCAAGGAAGCTATGGATTCATATCAATCAAGAGTAGAAGAGTATCTCACACCTGGAAAAGGTTGGGAATATAAATAAACTGAAAGGATCGATATAATGTTCAATTTATACAGCAAAATACTGACCCTTCCGGGAATCATTATTGCGTTATCATTCCATGAGTTCGCGCACGCATGGGTGTCTAATAAACTGGGTGACCCAACACCAAGAATGCAGGGAAGACTTACTATCAACCCTATGGCGCATTTCGACCTGCTCGGATTCGTGTGCCTTGTCATCTGTGGTTTTGGATGGGGCAAACCGGTAATGATTAATCCTTATTATTACAAGAAGAGAAGAAGGGATGAACTGCTGGTTGCTCTTGCAGGAGTAACTATGAATCTGATTCTTGCAGTGCTGTTCTCATTCCCAACCAAAGCAGTATATGCGTTATATATATCTACTGGTTCAGGCCTTATGGAGGTTATATATTTTGTTCTGATGTATGTTGTTCAGATCAATCTCTGCCTGATGATATTCAACCTAATACCAGTACCACCTCTGGATGGATGGGGCATACTGACACAGCTTGTAGATCTTGAGAAATACAGCTGGTACAACACTGTTTATAGATATGGTGGATGGATACTGCTGGTACTGATATTGTTTAATGTTACAGATCTTATTCTAATGCCTTGTATAAGCTTTTTCATGGGAATATTATTCTAAACAAAAAACTGAGAGCACTGCTATGAACGGAGGCTCTCAGTTTGCTTATGATTAGAAGAATTTGGCCATACGACGCATCTTGGATTGATTCATATGATGCTCCATGGCCTTGCGACCAGCCGCAACATTGCGAGTTTCGAAAGCAGCAAATATTGATTTGTGCTCCTCGAGAATTGTCTTCAGATAGTCATCTGAGTAACTCTTGCTAGGTGCGGAGTGCTTGAGATATGTCTGGTATGTGGCTAGAGTTCTCTGCAGTATGAGGTCCTTGGTTCCCTTGTAAATAAGATTGTGGAACTGAGAATTAAACTGCATAACCTTGTCGGTATCGTCCTTGAGAGTATAGAATTCCATGAATTCAACTGTCTCTCTCAATTCGTCGATTTCCTCGTCTGTCATGCGCTTGATAGCCCATTCAACAGCCTGGATTTCGAAGAGATAACGCATATCGAAGAGATCTGAAATATCTCTGTTGGTTAGACCTATTACATAGGCGCCTCTATTAGGAATATTCTGGATGAGTCCATCAACTTCGAGCTGTCTGAATGCTTCACGAAGAGGAGTCCTGCTGACATTGTACTTCTTGCACAGTGTCTGCTCGGTGAGCTTGGATCCTGCAGGAATATCACCAGAGAGGATGTCTTTCTGAATTAATTGAAATAGATTAGCCGACAGTGGCTGGGCAGATGCCTCAATGCTTTGTTTAGCCATAATTGTTTCTAGATCTCCAATCACATACAATTTTCATTTTGTATACAACTTATTTTAGGTACTTATTTTATCTAAGTCAATTGCTTAATGGCGTATTATGAAAAAAATACTTAATAAACAAGAATTGAATGAGGTATTAGTCAAGCTGGAAGAGATGCATCCGGAGGCTTCGTGTGCACTCAATTATGATAGCTTATTTCATTTAGTAATTGCCGTAGCTCTCTCTGCTCAGACTACGGATGTGAGTGTTAACAAGGTAACACCTGAATTATTCATGCAATATCCTACGCCTGAAGACCTTGCAAACGCCCAAATTTCCGACGTAGAGGAAATAATCAGGACCATAGGACTGTACAAGAACAAAGCCAAAAATATTGTCGCTATGGCGAAAATGCTGTGCGATGAATATGAAGGCGTGGTACCTAGCACGAGAGAAGAACTTATCAAATTGCCGGGAGTTGGACGCAAGACCGCTAATGTTGTAATGGCTGAGGGTTTTGGCGAACCTGCTATTGCGGTTGATACTCATGTGTTCCGAGTTGCAAATAGAATTGGCATATGCAATGAACCAACTCCAGAGAAAACAGAGCAAGCTCTAATGAAGAAAATACCTAAGGAGCAGTGGATCAGAGCGCATCATCTCTTGATATTTCATGGCAGAAAAAGTTGCGATGCCAGGAAGCCAAAATGTGATGAATGCTTGCTCTCAAAATTGTGCATTTATAATACAAAATAAAGCGGTATAGAGGTTGGAAATTGTAGTATTTAATGATACTATATTAATGTTAAAAATTATTGTAATTTATCAGGAGGATAGATATGGTAAGAATTGGAATTAATGGATGGGGAAGAATTTCTACTTGCGTTATGAGAGCAGCTAGAC
>R21__coassemble_902_pt1 | contig 22169 bp, 19 predicted proteins | sample R21__metabat2_high_PE_011 | metagenome-assembled genome bin R21
GAGCAGCTAGACTGTTTGATGACATCGAGATCGTAGGAATCAACTGGAGAAACGCTGATCCTGAGTACGTTGCTTATATTCTTAAGTACGACTCAACTTTCGGCAGATTCCCTGGAACTGTTGAGTATGACGAAGAGGGAATTATTGTTGATGGTAAGAAGATCCCAGTATCTTTCGAAGAAGATCCTAACAACATTCCTTGGGCTAAATTTGGCGCTGATTATGTTATCGATGGTACAGGCGCACTGACTACAACTGAGAAGTGTGAGCCACATCTGAACTCTGGCGCTAAGAAGGTTATTATTTCTGCTCCTGCTAAGAGCAAGGAAACACCTACATTCGTATATGGTGTTAACCATGAGACATATACTAGCGATATGAAGGTTGTTAGTGCTGCTTCTTGCACAACTAACTGCCTCGCTCCAATCTGCAAGGTTATCAACGATAAGTGGGGAATTGAGAAGGGTCTCATGACTACAATCCACGCTTCAACTGGTAAGCAGAAGACAATCGACGGAAGATCCAACAAGGACTGGAGAGTAGGAAGAGCTGTTTATAACAACATCATCCCTACAACTACTGGTGCTGCTAAGGCTGTTGGTAAGGTAATCCCAGAAGTAAATGGCAAGCTGACAGGAATGGCATTCAGAGTTCCAGCTATCGACGTTTCAGTTGTTGACCTCTCAGTTCAGCTGAAGAATTCTGCATCACTCGATGAGATCAATGCAGCAATGAAGGCAGCAAGTGAAGCAGGCCCACTGAAGGACGTACTGACTTACACAGAAGAGAACGTTGTATCCATGGACTTCCTCGGATGGCCAGCTCCATCAGCATACGATGCTAAGATGGGAATCGAGCTGGACGACAAGTTCTTCAAGCTTGTAGGTTACTATGACAATGAGTTCGGTTATACTTGCAACATGTTAAGACTCGTTAGACACATGGCTAACGTTGACGGAAACAACAAGTAGTATAGTCACTAATGTATGCCGTGCTTAATTGCACGGCATATTTTAATAAAGGAGATTGTAATGAAGAAGACTGTTAAAGATATTAACTGGGCTGGAAAGACAGCCGTTATGAGATGCGACTTTAACGTTCCTATGAAGGAAGGCGTTATCACTGACGATACTAGAATCGTTGCCGCACTCCCAACTATCAAGTACTTACTCGAGAATGATGCAAGAATCGTTCTTATGTCACACCTTGGAAGACCTAAGGGAGAACCAAAGCCTGAGTTTACACTTGCTCCAGTAGCTAAGAAGCTGAGCGAGTATCTCGGTAAGGAAGTTAAGTTCGTAGCTAGCGATGTTGTAGTAGATGACAACGTTAAGGCTGCAGCTAAGGCTCTTAATGCTGGTGATGTAATGCTGATTGAGAACGTTAGATATAGAGCTGAAGAAGAGAAGAACGATGCTGATTTCAGCAAGGCTCTCTCAGAACTTGGTGATGTATTCGTTCAGGACGCATTCGGAACAGCTCACAGAGCACATGCTTCCACAACTGGTATCGCTGATTATGTACCAGCAGTTTCTGGATTCCTTATTGAGAAGGAACTCAAGTTCCTCGGAGAAGCTGTAAATGCACCTCAGAGACCTTTCGCTGCTATCATGGGCGGAGCTAAGGTTAAGGATAAGATTCCAGTAATCACTAATCTGCTGGACAAGGTAGACATCCTTGTTATCGGTGGAGGAATGCTCTTCACATTCCTTAAGGCTCAGGGCTATTCAATTGGTAAGTCACTTCTCGATGAGGAAGGCCTTGATCTTGCTAAGGATATCCTGAAGAAGGCAGAAGATAAGGGCGTTAAGCTGATGCTTCCTGTAGACGTAGTTGCTGCTGATGAGTTCTCTAATGACTCAGCATTCGATACATACGATATTAACGCTATTCCTGACAACAGAATGGGAATGGACATCGGTCCTAAGACAATTAAGGAGTACACTGATGTTCTTAATACAGCTAAGACAATCGTATGGAATGGACCTATGGGTGTATTCGAGATGAGCAACTTCGCTGCTGGAACTAAGGCTGTTGCTGAATGCCTCGCTGCAAGCGATGCTACTACTGTTATCGGTGGTGGAGACAGTGCTGCAGCATGCAACCAGTTCGGACTTGGTGACAAGATGACTCACATTTCAACTGGTGGCGGCGCATCCCTTGAATTCCTCGAGGGAAGAGTGCTTCCAGGAATCGACATTATTGAGGAGAAATAAAATGAGAAAGTTTCTTATTGCAGGCAATTGGAAGATGAACAAGACTACTGCTGAGGCAGTAGAGTTCGCAGAGGCTCTCAAGGCTAAGAACCTTACTAATGCTGAGGATTGCGCTATTATGGCACCATTCACACAGCTTGCTGAGCTGAAGAAGGCTCTTGCTGGTTCTGGAGTAAAGCTGGGTGCACAGAATGTTCATTACGAAGCTTCTGGCGCATATACTGGTGAGATTTCTGTTCCAATGCTTAAGGAAATTGGAGTAGATTACTGTGTTATCGGTCATTCCGAGAGAAGACAGTATTTCAACGAGACAGACGATACATGCAATCGCAAGCTCAAAGTGCTTCTTGAGAACGGAATTACACCTATTCTCTGCGTTGGAGAATCTCTGGAGATTAGAGAAGGCAAGGGCGAGCAGACTTTCGTAGCAGCACAGCTCTTTGCAGATCTGGAAGGAATTCTCAAACAGGAACTCAAGAACCTGGTAATTGCATATGAACCTATCTGGGCAATTGGCACTGGTAAGACAGCAACACCTGAGCAGGCTGAAGAAATGTGCGCATTTATCAAAGGCATCGTTTCAGGTATGTATGAGGATCCTACAGTTGGCGATGAACTGATGGTTCTCTATGGCGGTAGCATGAAGGCAGGAAATGCACATGATTTACTGAGCCAGCCAGATATCGATGGCGGTCTGATCGGTGGAGATTCACTCAAGGTTGATAACTTTGCAACCATAGCTGAGACTGCTAACGAACTTAAGTAATATCGTTGAAAATTCATAATGTAGAACCCCGTAGTCAATTGACACTGCGGGGTTCTTTGTGTTATTATTAGACGTTAAAATATGTGATTTTTCAAGGAGGAAATTATGCATACTGCATTAATGGTTATTCTCGTATTAGCTTCATTAATTCTCATCGTTAGCATCCTGCTGCAGGAGAGCAAGAGCGATGGCCTTTCAGGAACAATCAGCGGTGGCGCTGAGCAGCTGTTCGGAAAGAAGAAGAGCAGAGGATATGACGCACTTCTTAGCAGAATTACAACTGTAGTAGCTATTATCTACATCGTTGTATCTCTTGCTATTGTTGCAATTTTCAATTAATTAGCCAATTAGGAGCTGAACAATGCTTAAACTTATACCACTTATATGTGGATTGGTTGGCTTGCTGGTAGCGTTTGCTTTCTTCTCTTGGGTATCAAGAGTTAATGGCAAGCACAAAGCAGACTATGAGACTATTTCAATTAATAATGATTTGTTCCACAGGGATGAATGGCTGACGATAATCATTACGATTATCGTTCTTTCTGTTGCAATTGGTATTCTTGTTGGATGGTTCGAGTGCATTCTCTATGTATATGGATCAGCCATGTCACTGCTTATTGAATTCATAGGCAGTAGAGTAGTAGCCATAGGAAGAACCGAACTCTCTCTGATTGAAGACAACAATACCAAGGCGTTCCGCGTTTCGTATAGAACGGGAGTTGCCGCAGGACTCTTCATGACCAGCTTTGGTCTCTTGGCACTTGGATCAATCTTTATTCCAATCAATCTGAGTGATGCGACTTCTGGAATTGCTTGTTATGCATTCGGTGCATCGACAGTAGTACTGTTCAATAGAACAAGATTCAAACCAGTTGCCGATCTTTATGAGTCATATATCGAGACTATTGTTTCAGCTATTCTGTTAAGTACTCTTGCGGTTAATACTTCCAATATTACTTCAACATTTAATGCTGGAACTGCTGCAATATTCCCACTGCTCGTAGTTGGAATCGGCATCGTAGCATCTGTTGTAGGAAGTATCTTCGTTAGAGGAAGAGAGAGATCATGGAAGGGTCAGCACATTAATATCTGCGTAATAGTAACTGCTATTATCGTTATCCCTGCCAGTGCATTCCTCTCATACAAGATGCTGCAGTCCTATGTATACGCAGTCGCAATTGTAATTGGTATCGTTCTCGGTATTGCTACAGCTATCTGCTCATCAAGGAACATGATTATCGTACCGGTTATCTTGTTCGCAGTAGCGATGGTTGTTCCATACTACTTTATCGGATTGTATGGTATCGTTCTTTCAGCACTTGGATTCGTAGCATTTACAGCAGTGCTCATTTCAATCAATGCATTTGGTGTTGTAACGGATATCAATACTTCGATTGTTAAGCTCGGTAATGGTTATTCAACCTGTGCTTCAGCTCTCGCTGTACTGGCACTCTTTATTGCATATACTGACTTTGTAGGTCTGCCAGCTATCAGTATCGTTACACCTGAGGTTCTTGCAGGGCTTCTCGTAGGAGTAACAATGCCGCTGGTATATGTAACAATGTATGCTAAGAATTCAGAAGAGAGAGATTACAACTTCCTTATGGATCTTACAGCTATCCTGATTCCAATTCTGATTGGTCTGTTCCTTGGAACTGAGACCCTTGGTGGAATGCTGGGAGGCCTGGTAACATCCGGTATGATTACTTCATTCCTTGTTAACAATCTTGACGTTAAACTGGGCAGAGAGAACTCTATCGTAGTAGTTTCATCCGTTAACGTCCTGATCAAATATATGACAATAACTTCACTGGTACTTGGACCAGTATTCAATCAGTTCGGCAGTATTCTTGCGAACTAAGGGAGGCATTAAATGTTAAAGAAATTGGAACAGATTCGTGAATCCGGTTTGGAATTAATCGCGAATGCTGCAGATCTGAATGTCCTTGAGACTATTAGAAAAGATCTGACAGGTAAGAAGAGTGAGCTTCAGGAAGTACTGAAGAGCCTCGGCGGACTTGAGCCTGAAATGAGAAAGACAGTAGGCCAGATGTCTAACGAGATTAAGAATCTCTTCGCACAGAAGCTTGATGAGAAGGAAGAAGATCTGGTTGCTCATGCATCAGTTATCGATGGTGAGATTGACCTTACACTTCCAGGAATTGAAGTACCTAAGGGTGCTCTTCATCCAATAACACAGATGTGTTATGACCTTAATGATGCCTTTAGATCATTGGGATTTGAAATCTACAATGAAGATGATATTAGTAGCGAGAAATATGCCTTCGATAACCTGAACTTCCCTGCAGACCATCCAGCTAGACAGTCCATGGATACTTATTGGATTGATGGAACTGAGAACAAGGAAGGCTGCGATAGACTGTGCATGAGACCACATCTTACAGGTGGTTCTGTAAGACATCTTCTTGAGGTCGGTGCTCCTGCAAGATTCGTTTATCCTGGCAGGGTATACCGTAACGAGGCAACTGATGCTAGACATGAGAGAGCTTTCTTCCAGTATGAGGCTCTTATCGTAGATAAGGATATTTCATTCAGCTCCGGAAGAGTAATGATCGAGACTATCCTTGAGAAAGTATTCGGACGCAAGGTTAATGTCAGAATGAGAGAAGGTTTCTTCCCATTCACAGAGCCTGGCTATGAAATTGATATGGAATGTCTGTTATGCGGAGGCAAAGGCTGTAGAGCATGCAATCAGGCAGGCTGTATCGAGGTAATGCCTGGCGGCGTTATTCATCCTAATGTACTGCGTTCAGCAGGTCTTGATCCTGATGAATGGACAGGCTTCTACACTAATATCGGACTTGATAGACTCGTAATGATGCGTTATGGAGTAGATGATGTAAGATACTTCCACAGCGCTGATCTGAGATTCCTCAAGCAGTTCAAGTAGGAAAGGAGGCATAAGATGAACATTTCTCTTAATTTCGTTAAGAAGTTCGTAGATCTGCCAGCAGATCTGACACCAGAACAGATTTCTTATGACCTCACTATGAGAACAGTTGAGGTTGAAGATGTAATTAATACAGCAGACAAGTTCCACGACATCGTTGTTGGTGAAATTAAGTCTGTATCTGCACATCCTAATGCTGATTCACTTAGAATCTGCATGGTAGATTGTGGCGTAGGCGAAGACAAGCAGATTGTATGTGGAGGTTCTAATCTCACTGCAGGGCACAAGGTATGTGTATCCAAGCCAGGTGCTGTTGTATATTGGCACGGCGAAGGAGATCCTGTAGAGATCAAGGAATCCAAGCTCCGCGGCGAGCCTTCATACGGAATGATTTGTGGTGCTGAGGAAGTATTCCTTGGTGACTACTTCCCACAGAAGGATGATCATGAGATCGTTGACTTTACAGAAAGAGGAATTGACTGTGAAGTAGGACAGAACGTAGCAGAGGTTGTTGGTGCAGCAGATATCATCCTTGAGATTGATAACAAGTCACTTACTAATAGACCTGACCTCTGGGGACATTACGGTGTTGCTAGAGAACTGGCTGCTATTTACAAAGTGCCATTCAATAGCCTTAAGGCTGACAAGCCAGAAGGTCTTGCTAAATATGACGTTGCAATCGAAGCACCTGAGCAGTGCCCAAGATACTCTGCAACTAAGATTGAAAACGTAAGCGTTAAGGAATCCCCAGTATGGATGAAGACTCTCATCACTAATGGAGGAATGAGACCTATTAATGCTATCGTAGATATTACTAACTACGTAATGATGGCAGTTGGACAGCCACTGCACGCTTTCGACAGCACTCACGTAGAAGGTGAGAAGGTAGTAGTTAGAAGCGCCAAGGCAGGTGAGAAGCTCTTACTTCTCGATGACCTGGATCTTGAGCTAGCTGAAGGTGATCTCGTAATTTGCGACACTAAGGAGCCTATGGCTCTCGCTGGAATTAAGGGTGGCAAGAAAGATTCAATTCTTGATACAACTACTTCTGTAGTACTCGAGGCAGCTACTTTTACAGCTCCTGGAATTCGTAAGACTTCTAGAAGATTTGATGAGAAGACAGATGCATCAATGAGATACGAGAAGGGTATCGATACACAGAGAGTAGATATCGGACTTGCTATGGCTCTTGATCTCTTCAAGGAGATCTTCCCAGAGTGCAAGATTACTGCTTTCGGTGATGCTTATCCTGTTGAGACTAAGAATGCACAGGTTAATGTTACTCAGGAATTCCTGGATGTTAGACTTGGTAAGGTACTCACACAGGCTGAGATTGAAGATATCCTGACTAGACTTGGATTCGTTGTAGAGTTCAAGAATGGTGTATATGAATGCACAGCTCCTACTTGGAGATCTACAGGCGATATCTCAATGAGAGACGACGTTCTTGGTGAGATTGCTAGACTACTTGGATATGAGTATTTCGAGGCCAAGCCACTGCCTGTTAATTTTGAACATTCAGTAAAGCAGCCAGATAAAGAACTCGGAAGAGCATTAAGAGAGTATCTTGCATTCAGATGCGGATTCAATGAGATTTTCACTTATCCTTGGATTGAGGAAAAGTACATCGAGGCAGCAGGAATTGATAAGGACACTTGCGTTAAGCTAGCAACTCCACCTTCACCAGAGACTGCTTATCTTAGACAGTCACTTATTCCTGGAGCACTTGAAGCAATCGAGAAGAACTATAGATACTTCGACAACTTCGCTATCTTCGAGGCGGCACAGTGCTTCGAGAAAGGCGAGTATCATCCTAGCTCAGAAGATGAGACACTGCCAGTTCATAAGAACATGCTGACAGGCGCTATCGTTGGAGAGGATGCTAAGAAGCTGTTCTTCCAGGTCAAGGGCGTTATTGAAGGAATTCCTGGATATTGCCACTGCGAGGGACTTCCATTCGTAGATTGCAAGGAAGCTAAGTTCGTACAGGAAGTTAAGCCATCATGGGCTGACGAGAAGGTATGGCTGAACATCAAGTTCAATGGTGAGATTGTTGGTTCAATCGGACTGCTGTCGGTACAGGCTCTTGCTGATTCTGGCATCAAGAGAACTAATGCTGCTGCATTCGAACTTGATACAGACAAAATCAAGGCTCTGCCATCAAGAACTAATGAGTTCAAGCATCTGCCTCAGTTCCCACTGGTTGACAAGGATCTCTCAATCCTTGTTGATGAATCAGTTAAGTGGAGCGAGATCTACAACGCTATTAAGATGATGGTTAAGGAAGTTAAGTTCGTTGAGGAATACAGAGGCGAACAGATTCCTGAGGGCAAGAAATCCATCATGCTCAGCGTTAAGATCGGTAACGATGATTCAACTATGAACGCTAAGCAGATTGACAAGAAGATGAGTGGAATCATGAACGTTCTTGGCAAGGCTGTAGGAGCAGATCTGAGATAATTAGAATAGATTTAAAAAGTGCTGAGATTTATATCTCAGCACTTTTATTGTGTTCGTTTATAGTGAATTCCTTAGTTTGGCAAATGTATTCTTCACAACTGGAATATTTATTACCACGAGCGTCATTGCTGCTTCAACGGCTACACAGGTGAGGTTGTACCACAGTGACCATGTAAGAGCGTTGAATTCCGGTGGTGCGTATTCACCGAAGAATATTGTGCCACTGACTACGAAGCAGATATATCTAAGTGTTATTCCGAGGATATATCCCTTAGTTAGACCGCTCTTCTTGTCTCGTAATAATCCGGATAGTCCCATGACGGAGAATGAAAGTAGGTAGTCAATAAAGAGCTGAACTGGATGTATTACGTATCCTCCGAATATGAGATTGAGGAATCCTACACAGAATCCTCCGAGAACTCCGACTTTAGTTCCTAGTAGATATCCCAGTAGGATGATTGGCAACATTCCGAAGAGTGTTACTGATCCGCCTTGTGGCATCTGGAACAGCTTGATCTGGTCTAGTATCATTGCTAATGCAATCATTAGCGCGGCTACTGTAAGAGCCTTGGTGTCAATTTTCTTCATAAAAAATCTCCTTAATTCGCATTAAGGAGTCTTGCTGTAAATAGCTCGTCATATATTGATATGATGGTTATTATCTTCCTACGGCGGCATTACCCGCATCAGGTATTAGGGTCATCCTTATGGATATCTCAGCAGCAAGCTCCCCTGATAATCTATATTGATTTCATAAGTACTATACTCCAAGAGACGATAATAGTCAAACAATTCATCAAGACTTCATTTTACATATTGCTAGGTTGTTGGTATACTTGCAGAGTACAGATAATGGTGAGGAGATAGATATGGCACCTAAAGTAGAAATAATACAATGTTATAGAGTTAATGTGCATCCAGCACTCTTGCATGACAAGCTGAGAAAACATTCCCAGGAATTTCTCGTTAAGTTCATAATGGGATTCTTTTTGTTATACCTGGCACAGGAGGTAATTCCTGAGTTTATAGGTTTCTTCGTTCCTACAACTGTGGCAGATGTAATTGCTCACTTTGAGAAAGGAATTGATCCAGTACTATTACAGAGAATGCCTAGAATGGCTGTTGCTGGATATATATATGCTTTCTTATTTACTGGAGTATTCAATCTTGGCAAGGCTCTATATTGCCTGACAGCAATACGTAGCAGGGAAGTAGATTATAGAGCTCTATTTGAAGGCTTTACTTTCTATTTCAAAGCTCTAGGAATGTTTATTGTTGAGACTGCTATGATTGCTGTATGGTCTATGGTGTTCATTATTCCGGGAATAATAGTTGCACTTAATTATTCGCAGGCTTTCTATCTTCTTGCAGACAATCCTGACAAGAACATCTTCGTATGCCTTGGTGAGAGCAAGCTGAGAATGCGTGGCAATCGCAGGATGTATATTGGATATCTGATTAGTTTCCTGCCATACATGATAGTAGGAGCACTTCCTGCAATCCTTGGTGGATTCTTCCTGAATATTGAGCCTAACACTATTGGTTATACGTTGGTATCATTGGCACTTAATGCACCATTCTTCTGCGCAATGGGTTATGTAGCACTTGGTCAGTGCACTTTCTATGAACTACTTATGACTGGTAGCTTTGCCAACTTTAAGTACAAGGGTCAGGATGTATTTAGAGAACCTATAGATATGAATCAGGAGAACTAATGGCTAAGTACAATCACACTGTAACTGAAGAAGAACTTGGCATGACTATTAACGAGATACTGAGAGCTAACTACAAGTTCTCAGCTCGTTTTAAGACTAAGATGAAGTTCCAGTCATTGGTTGATCTTAATGGTGTACCAACTAAGGGATTTATCAAGCCCAATCTGTTCGATGTTATTTCTATAAGATTGCCTGAGGAAACTAGTGATTTTCCTGCTGAGGATATTCCTCTGGACGTTATCTATGAGGATGAAGATATTATTGCTATTAATAAGCAACCTGGAATTATCGTTCATCCAACACATGGACATCCAACTGGAACCATAGCTAATGCTGTTATGAAGTACATGCAGGATACCAACCAGTCATTCAAGGTAAGATTTGCCAATCGTATCGACATGGATACTACAGGCATTATCATTGTTGCCAAGAACGCTAACGCTCAGGATGATATATCCAATCAGATGAGGGCTGGCACAACAGTTAAGAAATACAAAGCTCTTGTTCACGGAATTATCGATAAAGATATGACCATAGATCTTCCGGTAGGAAGACCATCAGATACTTCAATTCAGAGAGAGGTAATGATGGAGGGTGGTAAGGACGCTGTAACAGATGTTCACGTCCTGCAGCAATACAGAGAAGAAGATAGGGCAGATAACACTATAAGAGGTGACTATACTCTGCTAGAACTGACTATTCATACGGGCAGAACGCATCAGATTAGAGTGCATCTCTCGCATATTGGTCATCCAATAGCGGGTGACGATCTGTACGGCGGTAGACCAGATTTAATTAATAGACAGGCCTTGCATGCATACTATCTCGGACTCAAGCATCCGCATACACATGAGGCAATGGAAATAGTCGCACCACTGCCGAAGGATTTCGAGACTGCGCTCGAGAAATTATTATAAAAACAATTTTAGATAAAATTAAAGAGAATACTGTTCAGAACGCAGTCTCTGCGGTAGCCGGTACTTAGCGATTGACGAGTCATAGACGAAGTCAGAGCTTAGTACCGTTGCGTATAACCGCAGCGAGGCGAGAGCCGTACTGCGTGATGAATAGTATTCTCTTTGCGTTTAGAGTAATTTCGAAGATAGTTTAGCCCAGTAGTTGTAATCCTTAAATCTGATAAGGTGAATCTCGTGCTCAGACTGTGAGATCTCACAATAGTTTACGTTATTGAACTCGTGGGTTCTACCATCGAAGGATACTATGATTGTGCTCTTGGTGTTGCGTCCAATTCCCTTTATAGTGATTGTCTCTGATGCAGGGAGAAGAACGCTGGAGTGGAAGCATCTATAAGCACTCGTGTTCATAGGTGCAACTGGTGTTAACTGCAGAATGTTTAGTTCAGGGGATACTAGTGATCCACCGAGTGAGTAGTTATATGCAGTTGAACCAACTGGTGTCGATACCAGAATTCCGTCACCTGAGAAATCTTGTATCTTGGTATCACCAATTTTAATCTCACTCTGAGAAATATGTGAATATGTACCACGAATCAATACTTCGTTGATACCGATTCTGGAATAAGTATTCTTGTCTGTATAAATCTTGCAATTGATAGGGCGGATAATCTGAATCTGATAATCGTTGTTATCCATTGCATCTAGAGCCTGTTCTAATGTATCTGGCATAGCTTCCTGAAAGAATCCTAGATGACCCGTATTAATTCCAATAATAGGCTGCTTAGGAAATTGAAACTTGTGAACAAAGCTAAGGAATGTGCCGTCGCCACCAATACATGCAAGCAAGTCTGCCTCTTCGCTAAATTCTGAAAGTATCTCCCAACCGCGTTTAGTGAGTCGATTAGAGAAATCTGCCATTGTATTAACGGAGATTTCTTTGTTGTTTGAGAATATGAAAATCTTCTTAGTCATTATATGATCCTTTCAAGTTCATCTACCAATTCATCGAATGTATCTAGAGCAGAGAGAACAGGTTGTTCTGTGCTCATATCTACACCTGCAATCTTAAGTAGTTCAATTGGATAATTGGATGATCCGGTCTTTAAGAATTCCAGATAGTCGTTTCTAGCAGGCTCACCCTCGTTAAGTATGCGATTTGCAATAGCATTAGCTGCTGAATAACCAGTTGCGTACTGATATACATAGAATGATCTGTAGAAATGAGGTATTCTTGACCACTCATATTGTATCATATCATCTTCAGACATTGCAGGTCCAAAGTATTTAGTATTAAGATCATTATAAACTGAATTCATATATTCTGCTGACAATGATTCTCCAGCTTCAACGTGCTCATGGACGATCTTCTCAAATTCTGCAAACATTGTCTGGCGGAATAGAGTGCTCTTGAACTCATCAATGTAGAAGTTGATGAGATACTTCTTCATTTCTACATCTGTGCAGTTAGCAAGCAGGTATTTGATAAGCAATGTCTCATTAACTGTGCTGGCGACTTCTGCTGTAAAGATAGAGTGGTCTGCATATATGTATGGTTGAGTCTTTCTAGTGTAGTAGGAGTGCATAGAGTGTCCACCTTCATGAATGAGAGTAAATACATCTCTAAGATCTCCAGTAAAATTCATAAGTATATAAGGGTAGCTGTCATAAGAACCAAAACTATATGCTCCAGATGTCTTGCCAGCGTTCTCGTATATATCGACCCATTTTTCGTTCTGAATGCCGTTGCGAAGAATCTGAACATATTCTTGACCCAGAGGAGAAAGCGCCTCACAGGCGGTATTAAGTGCCTCCTCGAAGCTGTATTCAATGCCTTCAGGCTTAACGAGAGGACGATATACGTCATACATCTTCATTTCGTCAAGTCCTAGCACTTTCTTGCGCAAATTAACATATTTGTGCATAGCAGGAAGGTGCTCATGTACAGCATTAATAAGGTTGTCATATACCGTTGTCGGAATATTTTCAGATGATAATGCAGCGTCGAGCGATGATTCGTAATTCCTTAATCCTGAGCAGATAACATCTGACTTAATATTAAAGTTATAGAGTGTTGATATCGTATTATTGAGCTCCTTGTACTTGGCATACATCTTGTAATATGCATCCTTGCGTACATCTCTGTCTGGAGACTCCATGAACTGAACATAGCTGGCGTGAGTGAGAGGCTTTGCAACTCCATCGGCATCCTTAACTTGTTCAAATTTGAGATCGGCATCATTAAGAACTGTAAATATCTCGTCCGGACAACCGATTATCTCTCCGAGTGAAGCCATGATATATTCTTGCTCTTTGCTAAGAACGTGTTCTTTTCTCAGCATGATTTCATCAAGCATGAATCTATATGTCTCAAGACCTGGTTCTGATTGAATGAATTCTTTAACGGTTTCACGATCAGATTCTAATATTTCTGGTGTTAGGAAGGAGAGAGCTGCACCAATTTCTGTATATGAAGCAACCGCCTTGCTATACATCTCTGTGTATTTGGCATTGGCGTTATCCTCGTCGTGTCTCATGTGGGAGTATACGAATACTTTCTCGATAAGTCGAATCGACTCAGCGTAGTCGTTAAGAACTGCAAGCAAATTAGCAGGGGACGACATAATAGAACCCTGTTTGTCCGCAATGCTTTTAGCTAGTGAAATTGCCTGTGAAATATCATCGTTAATCTTAGACTCATCTGGATACATCGCTTCGATGTTCCACTTGAATTCTGATGAAATTTCTGCTCTTGTTTTCTCTCCGTTATTGTTCATATTCATTTCCTCTTGTGGTATAATTTACTGTCAAGAATTATATCATATATATTGAAGAAGAGAAACTATGGACAAGACGACATTTTACAACATTATTAATATCGATAGCCCGGATGAGTTCCAGTATTATGAGAACTTAGCTGCAATACTTGAGGAAGATGATTATATCGAATCCAATCTTCTTAAAGACTTGCTTAAGGATATAGATATTGAAGTTGTAGCCGATTGTACTGAGAACTACTTTGAAGAATTTCTCAAGGCTATTCCTGATGAGGAGACTGAGCTGTATATCACAGTTGAAGCAATCAAGAGAGCTTTCCTCGATATGATGTCCGAGAGTCTCAATCCAGATGATGCGGCCCTGCTAGCTGATGAGATCGTAAGATTCCGCAAATGGTATGTTCAGGATAATAATGCCTATGACAGAATTAAGAAAGAAGATATATCCGTTAGAGATGCTCGCTACGATATCCAGGCAGCCAAATTGCTCGGTGACAAGGTGGATATTGATTTCCGTAATGCCTATGATTATGAGGTTAACGGTGGCGGCGTGAGGATATCTGAGATAATAGATGATTAAGATAGTTAAATTAGATTCAGGAATCAAGCTGATTCTGGACAAGATGGATAGTGTCAAGTCCGTCAGCCTAGGAATATGGTGCAATACAGGTTCGGTTAATGAACTCCCAGATGAATATGGAATATCTCACGTTATTGAGCATATGCTGTTCAAGGGCACTCCAACAAGGGATGCTTATCAGATCGTTCATGACATGGAAGCGGTTGGTGCTGATATCAATGCTTTTACTTCCAAGGAAAGAACTTGTTATTATGCCAAGTGCATAGAGGAACATCTTTTCACTGCTGCTGAGATATTGACCGATATGGTTGAACATCCACTCTTCGATCAAGACGAACTGAATAGAGAAAAGTTGGTTATCATCGAAGAGATTAATATGAATGCTGATGATCCTGATTATGTAGCAATCGACGAGTTCGACAGAATCGTTATGGATGGCACAGGTCTTGCACATCCAGTTCTAGGATTTAAGGAGACAGTATCGTCTTTCAATCACGACAAGCTCGATAAGTATTACAGAGAACACTATACAAGAGATAGTTTGGCAGTATCTGTTGCAGGTTCATTCGATGAAGATGCTGTAATTAAGTTCTTTAACAATAGATTCACTAATCTTGGTGAACACCAGAGACATGATGAGATAGGAGAACTTGCTAACAGACATGAATCCGTGACTATTGTCAAGGATATTGAGCAGGCGCATATCGTTATGGGTCTTGCCCATGTACCTGCAGGAGATCCTAGAAGATATCATATGTCTATTATCAGTACATTGCTGGGCGGAGGAATGTCTTCTAGACTCTTCCAGAATGTTAGAGAGAAGAAGGGCTTGGCATATTCAATCTATTCCTCCAACTCTTTCTACAAGAACACTGGTGATTTTGGCATAGTTGCCGGAATTGCCAAGGATAGAGTTGATGAAGCACTTGATGCAATCAAGGAAGAGGTGGATAGACTTGCTAATGAGGCTATTGATGAGGAGGAATTCCTAATAGCCAAGCAGCAGCTCAAGTCGTCATATATTTATTCTCTTGAGAGTACTCAAGCGAGAATGAGAACTAATGGTATTAACTATTTCGCATGGGATAGATGTCCTGATCAGGAGGAGACCCTTGCAATGCTCGATGCGATAACGCTCGAGGATATTGAATCAAGCAAACATTTAATTGCAGATTACGATAAATTCACTATCGTTAACGTTACAGGAAAGTAATATGCTGGATAGAATTGCATGTGAGAAAAGAGAATATGAGATATTATCTCCTCTTGCTGCCAAGGCTGCAGAGTCCAAGGGCAGAGCTGTTCCTGAGGAGAAATGCGAGTTCCGTACAGAGTTCCAGCGTGATAGAGATAGAATCGTTCATTCCAAGGCTTTCAGAAGACTGATGCACAAGACTCAGGTTTTCTTGGCGCCAGAAGACGATCACTATAGAACGCGTCTTACTCATACTCTTGAAGTTGCACAGATTTCCAAGACTTGCGCTAGGATTCTGATGCTCAATGAAGATCTCACTGAGGCAATTGCGCTGGGTCACGACCTGGGACATACACCTTTTGGCCACGCAGGTGAGCAGGCGTTAGCCAAATTCTATCCGGATGGTTTTGCACACAATGAACAGAGCCTGAGAACTGTTGATAGAATTGAGGACACACCTACAAGAACTGGACTCAATCTTACTTATGAAGTAAGGGATGGCATTCTTAATCATAGAGGCAGTGGTATTCCTTGCACATTAGAAGGCCAGATTGTTAAGATCTGTGACCGTATTGCCTATACCAACCACGATATCGATGACGCTATTCGCAGCGGTATTATCAGCAAGGATGATTTGCCTAAGGAAGCTATTTCTATTCTCGGTGGCTCTCATAGTGAGCGTATTAATACTCTGATAGTGGATCTGTGCTGTAATAGTGAAGGCAAGGACAGCATATCTCTGTCGGAGCCTGTATACAATGCGCTGATGGAGCTGAGATCATATATGTTTGCTAATGTATATGGCAGTGAACCTGTGCTTCAGGTAGCTAGTAAGAGCAAAATCGATGTAATTATTGGATCTCTGTATGATTATTTCAATGATCATCCTGAGGAGATGCCTGAGATATACAAGAAAATTGAGAAAGAAGATGGAACTCCTGCTGCTGTAAAGGATTATATTGCAGGAATGACGGACAGATACGCTCTCAATCTCTATGATCAGTTATTCGTACCACACGGCTGGAGGTAGTGATGGCTTGGGACAACAGCTTTATTGATGAGCTCAAGATGCAAGTGAATATAGTTGATGTTGTCGGCAGAGTTGTTGACCTCAAGAAGTCGGGCGCGAATTACAAGGGACTGTGCCCATTTCATTCAGAAAAGACGCCGTCGTTCATGGTTAACGAAGAGAAGCAGATATTCAATTGCTTTGGCTGTGGAGAGAAAGGTGATGTGATTAAGTTCATGGAGAGCTATCACAAGATACCTTTCATAGAAGCAGTAGATATGCTGTGTGACGAATACGGCATTAAGAAACCTGAACGAGCTAGTAGCGGTCCTAAGATTGATTACGATCACTATTACGATATCAATGCCAAGGCTGCGAGATTCTTTTATAACAGCCTCAGCACTCCTGGCAACAGAGGCCTTGCTTACTTCAAGAAAAGAGGCCTTAGCAAGGAGACCATTACAAAATGGGGCCTTGGATATGCTCCAGGCACCGGTACCGCCTTGGTTGATTACCTAAGAAGTGAGAAGGTAAGCGATGCAGATATGCTGAAATTGGGTCTTGCTAATGAGGGCAAGAATGGTCTGTATGATAAGTATCGCGACCGTTGCATCTTCCCAATATTCAACATTCAAGGCAAAGTAATTGGATTTGGCGGAAGAGCTATTGAAGATATCAAGCCAAAATATATTAACTCATCAGAGAGCGACATCTTTCTTAAGAAGAACAATCTATTCGGACTTAATTTTACGAAGAAAGATATCGCAGACGAGGATAGAGTCATAATTGTTGAAGGATACATGGACGTAATTTCCCTGTATCAGGCTGGTGTGACTAATGTAGCGGCATCTCTTGGAACGGCACTGACTGAGAATCAGGCAAGACTGATGACTCGCTATACTAAGAATGTAGTGCTCTCATATGATTCGGATGGAGCTGGTATCAATGCTGCATTAAGAGGAATTGAAGTCATGTCTGCCGTTGGAGCTAAGACTAGGGTATTGTCTGTAATTGATGGCAAGGATCCGGATGATTACGTCAAAGCCCATGGAAAGGATGGATTCAACAAGCTTGTTGATGATGCTGTGCCTGCAACTCAATTCAGACTTAACCTTGCTAAGCGAGGATTTAAGTTCGAAAGCGACATGGAGGTTCTGGAGTATATTGAGAGAATCGTACCAATTTTAAAGAGCATAGGACCTGTAGAACAGGATCTATATATTAAGAGACTGTCAAACGAATTCGGTGTCTCGGAACATGCTATTACTATGGCGGTGAGAGCAGAAACACCAGGCGACGTTAGAGGTAACGTTGTTAGTCGTAGACCTGCTAGAACTGCTAATGACGAGAACAGAGATATGAGAATAGAGATGTCTCTAATTGTTCTCGCAATGAAGAATGCTAGATATATTAAACGTTTTAGAGAAGACGGTGTTGATTTTAATTCAGGACTGGCTAAGAAGATAATGTCCGTTATGGAGTCTCTGGCTGACAACAAACAGCTTGTAGCCGACGGAATTGATGAGAAGAGTATCTTTAGAGAGCTTGATCCTGATGAAGAGAAAACCTTCGCTAAATACGCTAATTCAATCAAGCTAGGACCTGACGATGAGGTCTACTACAAGGAGACAAGGTCCAGCTATTCAATCAACAAGCTCAAAGACAAAAAGGTTGAAATCCTGAATGAACTCGCTGTTGCTGAACAGATGGGACAGCAAGATGAAATGGATAAGTTGGCTGCAAAGTTGATTGAATTAGATAAACTCATCAAAACAACTATGGAGGGTTAGAATGCCAAACAAAGATTTACTTGAAAACGATCTTGAAAACAAGACAGAACTCACCAAAACTGAAGAAGTAGCTCTTGAACTGATTGAAACAGCCAAAGCTACAGGCAATGAATTAACCTTTGCTGAGATCGGTTCACAGCTGGCTGAAATGTCACTCGACAAGGACCAGATTGATGAGATTTACGAAATTGTTGAGAGCAAAGGCGTATCAATTGTTGATTCAAGAGAACCATCATCAGAAGAACTCGAGGCTGAAATCGATATCGATGATGATCTGGATGACGATCTTGAAGATTTCCTTGATTTGGATATCGACAGCGAAGATGAACTTGCTCGCGAAGAGGAAGACGAGAAGAAGAGCGGCGTTATCATCAAGGCTTCTGGTGAAATTGAAGTTACAGAGTCCGGTGTTAAGAACATTCCAACAGATGACCCTGTTAGAATGTACTTTAAGGAAATTGGTAAAGTTCCTCTACTTACTGCTGATGAGGAAAGAGATCTTGCAATTAGAATTGAACAGGGCGATGAAGATGCTAAGAAGAAGCTCTGCGAGTCCAATCTGAGACTTGTAGTTTCTATTGCTAGACGTTATCTCAACAGAGGATTATCATTCCTTGACCTCATTCAGGAAGGTAACTTGGGTCTTATCAAAGCAGTAGAAAAGTTCGATTATACCAAGGGATACAAGTTCTCAACATATGCAACATGGTGGATTAGACAGGCAATTACAAGATCTATTGCAGATCAGGCTCGTACTATTCGTATTCCAGTACACATGGTAGAGACTATCAACAAACTGATTAGAATTTCTAGACAGCTGTTACAGGAGTATGGCCGTGAACCAACTTCAGAAGAAATTGCTAAGGAAATGGGTATCTCTGTAGAGAAGGTTAGAGAAATCAAGAAGATTAGCCAGGACCCTGTATCTCTCGAAACTCCTATCGGAGAAGAAGAAGATTCACATCTTGGTGACTTCATTCCTGATGAAGATATTCCTTCACCAGTTGATGCAGCAGCATACTCAATGCTGCAGAAACAGCTGAGAGAGGTTCTTGATACACTCTCAGATAGAGAGAAGAAGGTTCTTATTCTGAGATTCGGACTTGATGATGGACGTCCACGTACTCTTGAAGAAGTTGGTAAGGAATTCAACGTTACAAGAGAGCGTATTCGTCAGATTGAGGCTAAGGCGCTGAGAAAGCTCAGAAACCCTAGTCGTAGTAAGAAGCTGAAGGATTATCTGGAATAATAGATGAAATTTAGCAAGCGTATATATGCATTAAGAGACGCTGTATGTAAGGGCGAATCAGTCGCTGATATTGGCACGGATCATGGATATGTTCCAATGCTGTTAGTCAGGGATGGGATTAGCCCTTACGTTGTTATGTCCGATATCAGTGAAGACTCACTATCCAAGGCTGTTGAAACATTCAATGCTGTTGGCATTGCTTGCGATGATAATCAATTCAGAGTTGGAGATGGTATTGCTACTATTGCAGCAGGCGAAGTTGATGATCTTATCATCGCTGGTCTCGGCGGTTATACTATTCGCAATATTCTGGCAGACGATATTGATAAAACTAAGAGCTATAACAAGCTGATATTGCAGCCTCGCAAGCATTCAGGTGCCCTTAGATTTTGGCTGCATCAGATGGGATTTCATATTATTAACGAAACCCTAACTTCCGAAGGCAAGTTCGTTTGTGAGATAATTACTGCAGAGCCATATGATGGTGATGCCGAGTCAGCATGCAATTATCCAGAGGAAGATATCAGATGGGCATATCCTGAGACTCTTAAAGAATGTGATAAAGAGCTTCTTAAGAAGAGAGTCGGATGGAAGCTAGGTAGTATTGATGAACAACTAGATAATCTATCTAAAACAGACAAGGAGCACGGCGAACTAGAAGAGCAACTTAAGTCTGATTATAAGTATCTTAGTTCGCTGATTGACAATGACTAAAAGATTATCTTGGATAGAAATTGCTGCCTTGTATATTGGCATCATTATGGGAGCTGGCTTCGCATCAGGACGTGAGTGTTGGCAGTTCTTTGGTGTCTTCGGCAAATATGGATATTATGGTGCAATTGTTGTACTGATTGGGTTCGTGCTACTCGGTTGTATGCTCACATATATTGCCAAGAGTAAGAAAACTTCTGATTTGGGCGAACTTGTTTCACCATTTGGACACAACATCATTAGTAAATCGATAGGATATATACTTGCCGCATTCTATTACTTCGATATTGTAGTAATGTCTGCAGCTGGAGGATCACTCCTTAACCAGCAATTTGGCATCAATAAAATATTCGGTGGATTGATCATCACTGTGCTAGTAATAGCTACTGTTCTCGGTAATTTCGAGAGAATATCCAGTGTATTTAGATACTTGGTTCCAGTATTGTTCGCTACAGCTATTATAATGATTGTACTTATCATTAATGCTGATTATTCGCAAAGTGGACACCTGCAATTCGAACCTGGTGCAATGACTCCGAATTGGATGCTTAGCTCTATCGTATTCATGTCATATAATGGCATCGCAATGATTACTATGGCTGGAAATACAGCCGTTAATTCCAAGGATAATAAGAACGCTTATCTTGGTTCGATTGTTGGAGGAGCGTGCCTTGGATGCCTTATTATTGCTCTTATGAGGGCATTGATGACAGACATGGCATTTACGGCAAGCCTTGATTTGCCAATGCTTGGTTATGCTGAAAGAATCAATCCAGTGGTAAATGCTGTATATGCTATTATTCTTTTTGGTTCGGTTTATTCTACTGGATGCAGTTGTTATTACGGATTTACAACGGTTCTTCCAGAGAGAAGATGGAAGAATAGAGTAATAGTAATTGCTGCATTTCTTGGATTTGGACTTAGCCTAGTAGGGTTTTAAGAAAATGATTGAATATTGTTATCCTATGCAGGGCTATATTGGATTGATATTTCTTATACTGATTGTTATCAATTTCTTTAATGAAGTTGTTAAGAATCATAAAAATAAGTGATAGAATAGTAATGTTAATTAGTATTCGGGTAGACCAGACGATCGCGTGCTATGCATGAGGAAAGTCCGGGCTCCGCAGGGCAAGGATGACGGATAACGTCCGCCGCAGGTAACTGTAGGGAAAGTGCAACAGAAACATTCCGCCGAAACGGGTAATGCCGTGGTAAGGTTGAAATGGTGAGGTAAGAGCTCACCGGGGAGTCGGAGACGGCTCTGCCGTGTAAACCCCATCCGGAGCAAGACAGTAATGGGCATTAAGTGGTGCGGCCCGTACCCGCCCAGTTGGTATGTCGCTTGATGCTGCGAGCAATCGTAGTACTAGATGGATGATCGTTTAATACAGAACCCGGCTTACGGTCTGCCCGAGACCTATTTAATATATCCATAGGAGCTATTATGAGTTTGAGATTAGGTATTGATGTCGGTTCAACTACCGTCAAATTAGTAATATTAGATGAGAATGACCAGATAATATACTCAAGGTACGAGAGACATATGTCTAGCGTATTTGAGAAGGTTAGAGAATTACTTAATGATTTGTATCAAGATAGGGGGGACATGTCACTGAAGCCTGTAATTACTGGCTCAGGCGGTTTGTCTCTCGCTAATCTTTTTGATATAAAATTTGAACAAGAGGTTATTTCCTGTACTAACGCAGTTGAAAAAATCATCCCAGAGACCGATGTTGTTATCGAGCTCGGTGGAGAGGATGCTAAGATTACATTCTTCGGACAGTCGGTAGAACAGCGAATGAATGGAACATGTGCAGGCGGAACAGGAGCTTTCATCGATCAGATGGCAATTCTTCTGAACACTGATGCTGCA
>R21__coassemble_913_pt1 | contig 21910 bp, 22 predicted proteins | sample R21__metabat2_high_PE_011 | metagenome-assembled genome bin R21
ATCTAACACCATCCTCTCTCAAACATTTGTTCTTGATGGTGTTATTATAAATCGAACAGAGGTTCGTGTCAATAGAAAAATGAAAATTTGTTCGATTTTTATATAAAAAATATAGCAGGCACCATCACCTGCTATAATGCTTGAAATTTCAACGTTTATAAGAAATATATAAACTATTCTTTAGTTAAATCACATAGTTTTGCATCAATAAAATCTAGAAGAATACTAGGATCCAGTATTATCTGCATTCCCCTTCTACCTGCTGAAAAGTAGATTTTGTCAAACAGAATTGCAGTCTCATCAATGTATGTAGGATACTGTTTCTTCATTCCAATTGGTGAACAACCACCTCTTAGATAACCCGTTAGGTCGTTGATTTCCTTAACATGTATCATTTCTACTTTTTTATTACCAGATGCTACCGCAGCCTTCTTTAGATCAAGATTCCCTGCTACAGGAATTACAAATACCGATAATAAATTATTGTCACCCCTAGTTACAAGAGTCTTAAACATTTCATCTTCAGATACTCCTAGCTCTGCAGCTGCATGTTCACCAGAGAGATCTGATTCATCATAATCATATTCAGCCCAATCATATGCAATGCCGGCAGCATCAAGCTCTCTCATAGCATTTGTTTTATTAAGCTTGTTATTCTTTGCCATGTTTTACCCTTCTCTCTCTATCCTTATCTTCCAGATTATCAAGTAAATTGATAATAGATTTACGTTTAATGAAACATAATCCAAGTACCAGAATGCATATTACAGCTAGAATGATGATAGCGCCCCAGTTTCTAGACTGTAAAAATGTTCCTACTAATAGACTGCCTAGCATCGGAGGTGTACGTCCAATAGATGAAACTATAATAAACGGCAATACTCTCATTTCAGAAATACCAGCTACATAACCTACCAAATCTTTGGGAAGACCAGGTATCAGGTATATAAGCAGAACAATAAGAAGTCCTTTACCGCTATTTAACTTACGATGATAGTTGTCAACCTTGGCCTCGCCGAAGATGATTTTGACAGCATCAGAACCTAGGAACTTGGCAATATAAAAGGCAATAAATACACCAATTACAGCTCCGGTAATCGAAATTAGATATCCACCAACTGTTCCGAATAAATAGCTAGCAGCAAGCTGTATAGGCTGACCTGGCAAAATACATATAATTACTTGCAGAATCTGCAGTCCTATTAGCGACAACGCTGCAATATGAGGATGATTATCTAGGTGTTGTGGCAAGTGCTGGAGCCATTCTAGGTTGAATAGAGTTTCTTTGCATGTGAAATACAGTATCACAGGAAGAATTATGATAATAGAAGCCAGTAATATTAACTTAAAATATGCTAACTTCTTGTTTGACATACTATAACTCTATATACCCTTTCTTATATAAACCATCAACGCTCTTAATAACACCGTATCTGGAGTGCTCGTATGTTAGACCGCCTTGGAAGTAAGCAATATAAGGCTCTCTGAGAGGAGCATCGGCAGATAGTTCAATGGAAGAACCTTGGACAAAAGCGCCAGCGGCCATAATAACTTGATCCTCATATCCCGGCATATCCCAAGGTACTGGTGTTACATAGGAATCGATAGGAGCAGCAGCCTGCACAGATCCACAGAATGCTACAGTTAAATCAGGATTACCAAATTTGATCGCCTGAATAATATCGCTTCTCTTACATCCCGCAGGAGGCATTACTTCAAATCCAAGTTTGTCATATATAGTACCTGTAAGAGTTGCGCCCTTGATAGCCGAATTTACAATCTTAGGTGCGAGGAATAATCCCTGTAGTACATGTCTATTCTGACCGTATGTAAGACCACATTCAGAACCAATTCCAGGACAAGTAAGTCTATACGCAATTCTGTTAATAAGATCTTCTCTGCCTACGATATATCCGCCTGAAAGTGCAATTCCACCGCCTGGATTCTTAATAAGAGATCCTGCCATAACATCAACTCCAACATCGGTTGGCTCGTATGTGTCGACGAATTCACCGTAACAGTTATCTATCATTACAATAATATTAGGGTTAATTTCGTGTGCAATGCTGGCAACTTTCTCAATGCTGGCAAGAGAAATTGCCGGTCTCCAGTCGTAACCTGTGGAACGCTGCATTGCTACAACTGTTGTTTTGTCAGTTATTGCAGCTTTTAATCCATCAAAATCTATGTCGAGCTCGCTGGTTAATGGAACTTCCTTATAATTAACACCATAATCGAGCAAAGTGCCTGTGAATGTATCTTTATCACCTGTAATACCAATCACATTTCTTAAAGTATCATAAGGTGTTCCGGAAGCCTCAATCAGTTCATCACCAGGCTTGAGAAGTCCTAGTAAAGTTGTTGCAATTGCATGTGTACCGTTAACAATATTAGGTCTAACGAGCGCAGACTCTGTGTGAAAAACGCTGGCATATACTCGCTCAACTGCTTCACGTCCGGCATCATCATATCCGTATCCAGTACTCCAATCAAAGTGAGTGGCATTGATATGATTGTCCTGGAATGCCTTTAATACCTTAAGTTGATTGATTGAACATATATCATCGAGTTCATTAAACAGCTCTGACAGTTGAGATTCAGCGTTATTTACTGTATCTATTACCTTGTTATCAATACATAATTCTTTATTTAGAAATTCATCATATAATTCTGACATATTTATCTCCAATGTGTGGGGACGGTCCTACTAACTAAATTAGAAAGAGGACCGTCCCTCTTATCTAGTCGCAGAGAGATTTATCTCTCGTCCTTTCTTTCGAGCTCCCATTCCATATCACTAACGAGATCTCGCTTAACGTTCATTTTATGTTGTGCATAGAGCTGAGTTGTTGTTACCTGCTCATGATCTAGCAGTGCTTGGACATCAAATATTGAATTGCCTCTTCCAATTAATGAAGTTGCAGCTGTAGCACGTAGCTTGTGCGGGCTATAGCCTCCCCTCCTCGATGTGTTGAGCGCAATTGAGGTATATTTCTTAACCAGCTCTCTAATTGCTCTTTCAGTTATACGCTTGCCCTGTATAGACAAGAACAATGCGTCCTCATCGGCCTCAGTTTGCGGTATAACGGTCGTTCTTTCTGTTTTAATGTAATCATTAAGCACGATTACAACCGACTTATTTAGAGGCATTATTGACTCTTTGCCCCTCTTACGATATATCTTGAATTCTCCTCTAGTAAAGTTGAATGAGGATAGATTAAGTTGCTGCAACTCACTTAGTCTCAGACCGTAGGTAACGAAGATCATCAAGATGGCTTTATCTCTTAACTTTGTCTTCTCCCAATACTTTCTCTCATGATCTGTGAGACCTGTTCCATTAGTAACAGCATCTAGCATTATCATGACTTCGTCATCTTGCAAGGCTTTGATTTCACGTTCGCCTGGTTTGGCAACTCTAATAGGATCAAATCCGTCTGTAATATTCTTCTCAACAAGTCCATCTCTATATAACTGCTTGAACAAAACAGACAATGACGACTTCTTGCGAGCCAGCGAACGGTTACTGTTCTCGTATACTGTAATAGTTTTGCCATCATCTACCATGTATTTGCGGCAATAATCGATGAAGAGATTTATATCCTGAGCAACAATTTCGTTTAACTCATCTGATGTGATGTTTTTAGGAATTTCAGCTTTGGTAAGATCTGTTTCATTAATTAGATAATTAAAGAAGAACTTTACATCGTGCAGATAAGCTAGCCTTGTCATTGGGAGCACATTTCCACGCAAATAAGCAAAATAAGAACGAAGGAACCTTGGCAGTTCCTCCTCTATTGAAGTGCACTGAAGATAGATATCGTTTTCTTTCTTAACGATATTATCTGGTTTGTCACTCTTGTTATGAATCTTGTAGTTTTTGCTATCTATTGTTGTGCGTCCCATTATTATTTGTTATTAAATGCATCGAAAGCTATATCAACAACATCGCCTACGCTAGTTCCTTCTGCAATATCCAGCCATACAGCATCTTTGTAACGCTTGAACCAAGTCAGCTGACGCTTGGCATAATGACGAGTATCCTTCTTGATTAAGTCAATTAGAGCATCCATATCATCAGAACCATTATCAAGATATTCTAGAACTTCTTTATATCCAATACCCTTCATTGAAGCCATATCTGCAGTAAATCCCATATCGCGAAGCATAGCAACTTCAGATACAAGACCTTTTTCGATTAACTTTTCTGTTCTTGTGTTAATCCTATCATAGAGCCATTCTCTATCCATATTAAGTACGCAGAAATGGAAATTATAATCAGTATTTTTCTTGAGCTCTTCCATTGATTTGATGCCATCACCTAGCTCGTAAGCTTCGATTGCTCTAATTACTTTACGAGTGTTGTTAGGATGGATTCTTTCTGCTGATTCTGGATCAATTGCAGCCAAGTAGTCATACATATATTGAGGACCGTTCTCCTGAGCCAGAGCTTCTAACTCTGCTCTTCTTGTACCGTCATCCTTGTTGCCACCAAAATCCATCTTGTAGAGCAAGGAATTAATGTATAGACCAGTGCCTCCAACAACGATAGGGATTCTGCCTCTGCTAAGAATATCGTCAATGCATGCGAAGGCACGCTTCTGATAATCAGCTACAGACATCTCGTAGTCAGGATCTACAATGCTAAACAGATGATGCGGAATAACCGCCATCATTTCCTCGCTTGGCTTGGCACTGCCAATATCCATATATTTATATAACTGTATCGAATCACAGTTAACTATTTCTCCGTTAATACGCATGGCCATAGAATAAGCAATGGTTGACTTACCCGAAGCCGTTGGTCCTGCGATTACTATTACGTTTTTCTTCATATAAGCTCCTATTTACGCTTGAATGATCTCTCTATATCGTACTTTGTTACTTTGATAAAAGTAGGTCTGCCGTGTGGACAACTAAATGGATTCTTGCACTTGGAAAGATTATCAAGAAGTGCAGCAACTTCCATATCGGAAAGATGCTCGTTGGCTTTGATGGCCGATTTGCAAGATTTCATAATCAGCTTGTCAACGACAGCTACATTGTTTTCATATTCATCAATATTTTCCATGAAAGTCATTGCGAAAGATTCTGCTTCAGATACTTTCATGTACTCAGGTATACCCTTGATAGCAAACATATTTGGGCCAAAATCTATAATATCATAACCCATTGATGTGAGCGAGCCCATCCAGCTGCGATCAGAATTATAGACATGCGAGGACACATCAATAATTACAGGTGTCAATATTGGCTGTGCAACTTGCTGAGAATTAAGATAGTTCTCCATAAGAATTTCGTAGAAAATTCTCTCGTGCGCAGCGTGCTGATCAAGAATATAGACTATATTATTGGCCTGAAGGATAATATATGAATCAAATATATATCCCTTATATTGTAATTCGTTGAATTCGAAAGGTTTTGGAACGTAGGTGTTTTCACTTACTTCTTCCCTGACGCTCTGAGAAAGTTCTTCGTATGTATGGTAATTCCTAGTTGGTTCGGTAACATCTTCATGACTAACAGTCTCATCCAGGTTCATAAGATAGTCTTTGATATCAAGCGGCTTGCTCTCTTCTGCTGGCTTCGTGATAACATGATCTCTCTTGATTGAACGAGCACTTGCCTCAGGAATTGACTCCTTGTACTGCATTGCCTGAGTAATAGCATCAGCAATATTGCAAATTATTACCTCTTTGTTAAGGAAGTTGATTTCTTTCTTTCCAGGATGGATATTAACATCAATTAATGAAGGATCAACCTCGATGAAAAGTATAGCAATTGGATAGCCGCTGAAAACTCTATCACCGTATCCCTTCTCTATTCCCTTCTCAATGACATTGCTGCTGACATATCTACCGTTAACAAAGAACAGCTGGCCTTTTCTAGTAGATCTAGTCACTCCAGGATTTGAAATGAAACCCTTAACGTTAGCATAATTAACAGGAATTAACTGTTTGTATTCTCTTGTAGGATAAACAGTAGTGATTGCATTGAGTTTATTGCCATCGCCATTAGTAGTAAATACAGTAGATCCATTGTTAATAAGCATGAATCTAATATTGTCATAACAGATTGAATAATGTTCAACAAGTTCAATAATTACGGCAGCTTCTCTAGCATCAGATCCCATGAATTTGCGTCTAGCTGGAGTATTATAGAATACATCTTCAACGACCATAGTAGTTCCAATATTGGAGCCAACAGTTTCATTGCTAATTTCCTTGCCTCCATGCAGGACTAACTTAGAACCAGCTGTAGACAAATCTGTCTTAGAAACAACTGTGAGTCTAGAAACAGCCGCTATACTAGCTAGTGCTTCACCTCTAAATCCTAGTGAATGAATATTATCCAAATCTGTTATACTGCTAATCTTGCTAGTGGCATGCCTTAGGAATGCTGTACGAAGATCATCGCTAGGTATTCCGCAACCATCGTCAGTAACACGAATGTATGATTTGCCACCGTTTCTAATCTCAACAATAATAGAATTGGATCCTGCATCAATAGAATTCTCAACGAGTTCCTTAACAATAGATACCGGTCTTTCTATTACTTCACCAGCGGCTATCTTATCTGCAATATTACTGTCTAGTACCCTTATCATCAATTACTACCTAATGTTTCTTGCTTCATCAATAATATCCTGTAGCTCATTAAGTGCTGCAACAGGAGTCATTGTATTAATATCAATATCAGCGATTCTATTAATTAATTCGCTGTGTTTATTATCGTTATTCTCAATATTGCTACCAACAAAACTATCTGCAAAGAATGAAAGTTGTTCGCTAGTAGACGCGGCAATAGAGCTACCCTCTTCTAATTCGTGAAGTTTGATTTTGGCATTGGTTCTAATCTCTTCTGGAACGCCAGCAATCTTGGCAACATGTATTCCGTAACTCTTGCTTGCAGCACCTTCAACAATATTGTGCAGGAATACTACATCTTTGCCATCCTCGGCAACGGCAACAGATAGATTGCGAATATTATCATAAGTATTAGCAAGTGCTGTCAGCTCGTGATAGTGAGTAGCAAACATAGTCCTAATATGGTTATTATCCTTACATAAGTACTCAACAGTTGCCCATGCAATTGAAAGGCCATCAAAAGTACTTGTACCACGGCCAATTTCATCAAGGATTATTAAGCTCTTGGAGGTAGCGTGCCTCAATATATTAGCAAGCTCACTCATTTCAATAAAGAATGTAGACTGACCGTATGAGAGATTATCAGATGCTCCTATACGAGTGAACACTCTGTCAACAACGCCTATTGTTGCTGATTCTGCAGGAACAAAACAACCTATCTGAGCCATCAGAACGATAATTGCGGTCTGTCTCATATATGTTGATTTACCAGACATATTAGGACCAGTAATTATTAGCATGTTGTTATTACTGGAATTAATATATGTACCATTCGAAACAAACATACCGGATCCGATAATCTGTTCTACGGATGGATGTCTGCCCTTCTTGATGTCGATTACATCAGAATCATTTACTAATGGCTTAACATAATTGTTCTCGATTGCAACCTTAGCAAATGAAATCAGAACATCTAGTAAAGCAATTGCAGCACTTGCTCTCTGCAGAGAGTCGATATATGGCTCTATAGCATCGCGTATTGCCCTAAATTCTTCGTATTCCAGCTTGTTAATCTTGGTTTCGGCTGAGAATACCATATTCTCTTTTTCTTTCAACTCAGGCGTAATATAACGCTCGTTGTTAACGAGGGTCTGCTTGCGCACATAGTCATCTGGAACTTTATCAATCATGCCCTTGCTGACATCAATATAGTATCCGAAAACCTTATTGAAACCTACCTTGAGCGTCTTGATTCCAGTTCTTTCCTTCTCGGTAGATTCAAGGTTCGCAATCCAAGTCTTTGCATCACGTATTGATGCTTTTAGTTCATCAAGCTCTGCTGAGAATCCAGATCTGATGATGCCGCCTTCGGTAATACTGAATGGAGGCTCTTCAACGATAGCCATCTCTATCATGTTGTGCAGTTCATCAAAATCATTTATATCAAGCGCTATCTCACGAATTAAGTCGCTATCCAAGTATTCGAGGTTGGACTTAATTTCAGGAAGCTCAGCTAGTGTAGTCTTGAGAGCGATGAGGTCTCTACCGTTAGCTCTTCTTGTTGCTATCTTGGCTGTTAATCTCTGGAAATCATATACATGTTTAAGGGAATTGCTAATATTGTTAGCAATCATTGCATTTGATTTAATCTCATCAACTGCATCAAGTCTAAGATTAATCTCAGTTGCATCTCTAAGAGGCTCTCTTAAGAATGACTTGAGCAATCTAGCACCCATCGCTGTTTTGGTCTTATTAAGAACTCCAAGAAGAGAACCATGCACATCTTTATCATACAATGTTTCCAGCAATTCAAGATTGCGCATTGTAGATCTATCGAGCTGCATGGTATTGCCGATGTTCTTTATTACAAGATCCTTAAACTGGGAAGGCTCTGATTTTTGAGTATCGTTCAGATACATTAATAATGCACCGATTGAGCAAGTTATCTCTTCCCTGCCATCAATTCCAAGTGATATTAATGATGTTACGTCGAACTGCTTGAGCACTAGTTCTTCGCAAGTCTGTTTCTTGAAATATGAATTATCAAGAGCTGCAATATAAGGATTAATAGAAATATTATTAATTGCAGACTCTACTCTATCTGAAATCATTTCACTAACGATAACTTCCTTAGGTCCATAAACGGCCAATTCGTTAGCAAGAATGTCGTATTCATAGTTATCTTCGAACTCTGTAGAAATTAATTCGCCTGTATTTACATCTGCAAGTGTTAGTGCTGTAATATCTTGACCTACACATACAGAGGCAATGTACAGATTGTCATTAGCATCTGATCCCTCAGATAAATCCAAAGTACCAGGAGTATATACTCTTACGATATCTCGTTTAACTATACCCTTGGCCTCTGCAGGATCTTCCATCTGTTCACAGATTGCTACTTTGTGGCCATTATTGACAAGTCTTGCAATATAGGAATCTACTGCATGATGAGGAACTCCACACATAGGAGCTTTTTCCTCTAGTCCACAGTTTCTTCCTGTAAGTGCTAATTCAAGTTCTCTTGATGCTAAAATGGCATCATCAAAGAACATCTCATAAAAATCACCCAACCTGAACATGAGTATAGCATCGCTATACTCTTTCTTGATTTCCTGATATTGAACCATCATTGGGGATAATTTCTCAGTAGCCACAATTCTTCCTAATATAGATGTAGGGGACTAAATAGATAGCCCCCTACTCAAGTAATAGATTGACTTGCTAGTAATTAATTACTTAGCGTTGTAAGCAGCAACAGCCTTCTTGATCAGCTCGCAAGCTCTTCTCATCTTAGCTGGTGAGAGAACGTAAGCGATTCTCATCTCGTTGCCGCCGAGTCCTGGTGTAGCATAGAATCCAGGAGCTGGTGCGAACATAGCAGTCTCACCGTTTTCATCCCACTCCTTGAGCATGAACATCAGGAAGTCTTCGATGTTGTCTACAGGCAGCTTAGCAGTCATGTAGAAAGCACCTGCTGGCTTCTGGCATACGATTCCAGGAATCTGTGAGAGCTCTTCATAAGCAGCATCTCTTCTTGCGCAGTATTCAGCCTTCATCTCATCATAGTATGACTTTGGCATTCTGTACAGTGCAGCAGCACCAACCTGCTCCAGTGTAGGTACGCAGAGTCTTCCCTGAGCCAGCTTAAGAATTGCTGACATCAGCTCTTCGTTCTTGGAAATAAGAGCTCCGATTCTAGCGCCGCATGCTGAGTATCTCTTGGATACGGAGTCGATAAGAACAACTCTGTCAGCGATGTCGTCAAGCTGTCCGAATGAATGAGCCTCGCCACCATCATATACGAACTCTCTGTATACTTCGTCGGAGATGATCCAGAGATCGTGCTCCTTAGCGATGTCGCCGATGAGCTTCATATCTTCAAGTGTAAGAACTCTTCCTGTTGGGTTACCAGGTGAGAGTGCGCAGATAGCCTTAGTTCTTGGAGTAATAGCAGCCTCGATAAGATCTCTCTTAGCCCAATCATATCCATCCTCTGCAGAAGTAGTCAGTGGAACGAGCTTTCCGGATACTTCGTTGCAGAATGTGTTGTAGTTAGTGTAGAAAGGCTCAGCGATAAGAGCTTCATCACCAGGGTTCAGGAGAGCTGTGAAAGCAAGGATAAGAGCCTCAGATCCACCGTTAGTGATCATGATGTTCTTTCTCTCATACTCCATGTTGAAGTCTCTCTTCATGTAGTAAATCATAGCGTCGAGCAGCTCAGTAACTCCGCCGGACTCAGCGTATGCGATAACCTTCTCATCGAAATTGTCGATAGCTTCTTTAAAGCATGCTGGAGTCTCAACATCCGGCTGACCAATGTTCAGATGATAAACAGTCTTGCCTGCAGCCTCAGCCTCGAAAGCATAAGTGTTGAATCTTCTGATTGGTGAGAACTGCATAACAGCTACTCTTTCAGATACTTTTCCCATAATAATCATCCTCCTTGAAATTATGTAAAAATTAAATTTTTATATCGTTTTTAGAACTCTCTATTTGAGAGTCGTATGTGAGTTGGCAACAACGCCTTCCACATCAAGTATATTATCGCACATTTTGCGCTTGAGTAAAAGCAAATATTCTATGTTTCCTTTTGTTCCTGTAATTGGTGAAAAAGTTAACGCATGAGGATGCAAATCATTCTCTTCCGCATACGCTATAACCTTGTTAATTACTTCGATATGAGTCTCCGGCTCACGCACGATACCACCCTTGCCGACCTGCTCTTTTCCAGCTTCGAACTGAGGCTTAACGAGGGCCAAAATCACACCGTCTTCTGCGAGAATTTTACTGCATACCGGGAACATGTGCTTGAGCGAAATAAAGCTAACATCAATGGATATTAGATCAATAGGCTCTTGGATAAGATCAAGGTCCATATAACGGATGTTGGTCTTCTCCATATTGACAACTCTGTCATCCACGCGCAGCTTGTAATCGAGTTGTCCATAGCCTACATCAACGGCATACACTTTTACAGCACCATTCTGTAGCATGCAGTCAGTAAAGCCACCTGTGCTAGCGCCCATATCCATGCAATAACAATCTCTTGGTGAAATGCCAAACTCATTAATAGCCTTCTCTAGCTTGAATCCGCCGCGGCTGACATAAGGACACTCTTGGCCTTTCACCTCTATAACCGATTCTACATCGAAAGTTGAACCTGGTTTATCTTCCATCCTACCGTCAACTGTTACAAGACCAGCCATGATTGTTCTCTTGGCCTTTTCTCTTGACTCAGCAAGTCCATTATTAACTACTAAAACATCAAGCCTTTCCTTCACAGTACGCCTTCACCTTCTCAGCAACAGACTTTCCGTCGATGCCACATTCAGCTCTTAATTCAGAGACTTTGCCTTGATAAATAAATTGATCAGGGATTCCGATATTTAGGATATCGAATGAATCATTCATATATTCGTTGTTAAATGCGCTGCCAAATCCGCCCTGAACTACGCCATCCTCTAGTGTAACGACGAGCTTGGTGTTAAGGTTGTGCCAACTAAGATCAAGTGGCTTAACAACTGCAACATCAACAACTCCAACTGAATATCCAGCATCTCTTAATAATTCAGATGCTGTTATTGCTTCATCCAGCATTGCTCCAACTGAAAGAATAGTAATATCTGTACCTTCGCTAAGAACAATATTGCTGCCATCGAATGATTGAAGCTTGTCGTGATTACCAGCAGATGAACCTCTAGGGTATCTAACTGCAACTGGTCCCTCGAGATCAATAGCATATGAGAGCATTTCTTCTAACTGACTGCCATCTGCAGGTGCAAGGACAGTCATATTCGGAATCATGTTCATATAGGCCAAGTCAAACTGACCATGATGAGTTTCGCCATCATTGCCAACTAGGCCAGCTCTATCAATAGCAAATACAACGTGTAACTCTTGCAATGCAACATCTTCAACTATGTAGTCATAGGCACGTTGTAAGAAACTGGAATATATAGCTACAACAGGTACATAACCCTCCTTGGCTAGTCCCGCTGCCGTAACAACTGCATGTTCCTCAGCGATTCCAACATCAAAGTATCTATCTGGATACTCGCCCCAGAATGGCAACAATCCAGTGGCTGTACCCATAGCTGCAGCAATAGCAACGATCTTATTATTATCATGAGCTAATGCTGTTAATGTATTTCCAAATACATCAGAATATGATGCCGCATTACTTGACGATAATAAATTACCGGTTTTAATATCAAATGGTCCAATGCCGTGGAATTTTCTTGGGTACTTTTCTGCCCATTCGTATCCTTTACCCTTCTTGGTAATTACATGAATAATTGTAGGTCCATCTATCTGATTGGCATCCTTCATTATTTCTGTCATGTCTGCAATATTATATCCATCAACAGGTCCAAGGTAAGTAATTCCAAGGGCTTCGAATATATGTCCTGTATCATCTAACAATGAGTATTTGATATTGTCTCTAGAACTCCTGATGCCCTCATATAAAGCATCACCTACTACAGGTACATCACGAAGAGCTGTTTTGATGGTTAGTTTTGTCTTGTCATATGCTTCTGATGATCTGATTTTGGCAAGATACTTGGAAGCAGCTCCTACATTTTTAGAAATAGACATGCCATTATCATTCAGAACGATCTTAACATTGGTCTTGTTAGCGCCGATATTGTTAAGTGCTTCGTATACAATTCCACCTGTAAGAGAACCATCGCCGATAACAGCAACTACTTCGTTGCTTTCGCCCTTAAGATCTCTTGCCAGAGCCATTCCGTATGCGGCACTAATAGAAGTGCTTGAATGACCTGTATCGTAGGCATCACAATCACTTTCTCTACCCTTAGGGAATCCTGAAAGGCCCTGGTACTGACGGAGCGTATCAAATTGATCAGCTCTACCAGTTAATATCTTGTGAACATAAGACTGATGACCTACATCATAGATAATCTTGTCATCAGGCATGTTATATACCCTGGTAAGTGCAATGGACAATTCAACAATGCCAAGATTGCTAGCCAAGTGACCACCAGTCTTGGATACCTTGTCCAGTAAGAACTCTCTAATATCAGCAGCAAGAACATTTAACTCATCATATGAAGCATTCTTGCAGATATCTATTAAGTTGTCTTTCTCTAGGTTGTACTTCATTAGAACTTTCTTATTTCTAGCTGTCTAGCCATATCGATGAAATATGCAGCCTTGCCGCCATATTTCTCAATGCTAGCAATTGATTTCTCAGTTAATCTGTGTAATTCATTTCTAGCAGCATCAATTCCATGAACACATACATAGTTGCATTTATCTTGATCTGCATCCTTGCCGAGCGTCTTACCAAGCAGCTTGGCATCTCCCTCGAAATCAAGAATATCATCTAGTACTTGGAAAGCGATGCCCATATTCATTGCGTACTGGTCAAAATCCTCAATCATTGATGAGTCAGCACCTGCGATATGCAGACCTGCAAGTACTGCGGCAGTGATAAGGTCGCCAGTTTTGTGCTCTTCAATATATCTAACAAGTTCTGCAGTTCCCTGCTTGTTTTCATTTACAACGTCAGAAGTCTGCCCGCCAATCATGCCTCGAACACCAGCTCTAGACATGATTTCATAGCCCGCTTTGATGTGATTAAGAGCTTCCTCAAGAGAAGTAGCTTTGGTAGCCTGTGAAAACATCAGCTCGGCCGCTGAATTGAGTAGTCCATCTCCAGCCAGAATTGCTATATCTTCTCCATATACCTTGTGATTGGTAGGCTGTCCACGTCTCAGATCATCATTATCCATTGCCGGAAGATCATCATGTATTAAAGAATATGTATGGATGAATTCAATAGCGCAGGCGTATGGAATTGCAGAATTAATATCTCCTCCGGCAAATTCGCATGCTGCTAATAATAGTGCCGGCCTAATTCTTTTCCCGCCAACTTTAATACTGTATTCCATGCTCTCTCTAAGAGCATTAGCCTCGGGAGCTATCTTAGGAATGTATTTAAGAATATTGGAATTAATTATTTCCTTGTATTCTTCGTAACTATGCATCTTCCATGCCCTTTTCATAAATAGTGATGTGCTGATCCGCTTGATCAAGTATGTTCTTACAGAACTCAGCTTCCTTCATTCCGCTTTCGAAGAGCTTGAGTGAATCCTCAAGACTTGTAGCCTGTTTGCCAATTTCGGAAGCAGCATTTTGAAGATTGTTCAATGCTTCTGTAAATGTCTTGTCGCTCATATTAGCTCCTCTCTTTGGAAATCACTTTGGCTCTTAGAGAACCATCCTTAAGTCGTAACGTATATTCTTCGTTTTCACGGGCCATATCTACTGAAGATATAATCATGCCATTATCGTCCAAAATCGCTGCATATCCCTTATTAAACACGTTCTCGGGGTTGTTCTCCTGTATGGAGATGACAGCTTTCTCAACAATGGATCTCGCTTCGTTAATTCTTGCCTTCATATTGGAATACAAGAGATCTGTTCTTGATTCAAGAAGGTTTCTCTCAGACTCAATCTTAAGTCTTATTGAGTCGTGCAGATATCGCTTGTTATTAGCTATATCCTCTTGTAATTTGAACGTATCCATAACTGCCATATCTGCAGCTGCAGTTGGGGTCTCAGCTCTCGCATCAGCAACAAAATCACTGATAGAGAAATCCGATTCATGTCCGACGGCCGAAATAATTGGAATTTCGGAAGAGAATATTGTTCTAGCCAAAGTCTCATCGTTAAAAGCGGCGAGATCTTCTGCGGATCCACCGCCTCTGCCAACAATAAGAGTATCTATTCTCATACCCTTCTTAACTAAATCGTTAGCGAGGATAATATTAGAAATAATGCTTTCAACAGCACCAATTCCCTGTACTTGAGTTGGGAAAATAAGAATATCCGTGAAATTATTCTTACTGGTAATAATCTTCTTGATATCTTCGATAGCAGCTCCGGCTGACGAAGTAACTATACCTACCCTGTAAGGAAACTCTGGAATAGCTTTCTTATGAACCTGATCAAACAATCCTTCCTTCTGAAGAAGCTCTTTGATACGGTTGAACTCAGCCATAAGATCGCCTTCTCCGGCTGCTTCGACATGTCTAACACTAAGAGAGTAATTGCCGCCCTTGGGATATGGACTGATATCACCTATTACTACTATTTTCTTGCCGTTTTCGACAAGTTTCATATCTATGTTAATAGCATTGGATCCCCATATTGCGCACTTAATCATGCTATCCGCATCCTTGAGCGTAAAGTAATAATGCGCCCCGCTTTTGCTGAATCCAGATACCTCACCAAGCACAGGAAGACCTCTAAGATTAAGATCATCCCTTAATTTCTTGGCAATATATTCGTTTACTTGAGAAACTTTGAATGGATTCAATGCTATTATTTAACCTATATGTTTCATCTTAGATAAGATGGCAACGCCTACAGCGTTGTCACCGCTTAATTCAGGCTCTCCGAATAATATAGAACTATCATTTATTAAACTTCTAATAGTACTGCTTGATGCTACACCGCCAGCCATCAAAGTCTTGCCTATTTGATATCTATCCATCGCATCCCTAGCTGTAGCAGATAATAAATCGGCAATTACAATGAAGAGGCGTTTAATAACAATTGTCAGCTTATCATTATTAGAATCTTGATCAATATATCTTAATAACTTGGTCTCAAGACCTGACAAGTTGAATTGCCCATCATCAACCTTAGGTTTACTAACCAGTTGTTTTATATCATTTAGAGTATCTGGATCAACCTTGGTCAAATCACAATTGCTTGCTAATTCATCAAGATATATGCCTGATGGGAATTGCATGCCCATCTTGACACCAATTCTATCTAGTAGCTGACCGAAACTAATATCCTTGGTTCCTCCAATTATCTCCATTGAGAAACCGTCGGCATCAGGACTACAGAGTAGGAACTCAGTTGTTCCACCACTTAGATGATAGAATAATGATTTCTCTTTAAACAGCTCCGGATGTGCCAGCATTGCAGCTGCCGCATGTCCTTCCTGGTGTGAAAAACTATACACAGGAACGCTTAGCGTTGAGCTAAGTTCTCTCGCAAGATTGTGACCAGCAAGGAAGCATGGCATATATGAACCGTCTACTCTGCGAGGTCTTGTTGATACTCCGATTGCCGCGATATCGCAGGGATTTACTGAATGAAATGCGTCTTCAATAAATTCCGGCAGAATATTCGAATGCTTGAAGAAAGCTTCGGACTGTCTCAGTCCCTTCTCACCCTGTTTAACATCGAGGTATTCGGACCTATTGAATACTATGCTACCTAGCTCATCTATTGCCGCAACAGATGTCTTGTAATTCGAAGTATCTATTCCTAGAAATAATTTGCTCATATTACAGGCTGCTATTAATCTTGCTTAATACAGAATTTACAAATGCATATGCCTTCTCATCACCATACTTCTTGGTCATGTTTACAGCTTCATTAATCGATATTCCATTAGGCAATTCATCATTGAACATGATTTCTGCAACTGCATTTCTAAGAATCGCAAGATCTGTCTTAGCGATACGGTCAAACTTCCAGTTGTCCAGATTGGACTTGATTGCATTATCGATTTCCTCGATATGATCGCGAATAGCCGTAAGTGTTTTGACAGCCTGATCCTTAGTTATAATTTTGGTGTTTTCGGCAATAGGAATTAGCTTCTCATAGTCGAATTCACCTTGAGCATCCATCTGGAATATTAACTGCATTGTTTGTTCTCTGATTTCTTCTCTCTTCATTTATTTCACCTGTTTGTCAATTCCTTCAACAGATATATTAATGGATTTAACCAGTTCTAGCTCTTCTTCAAGAAGCGAGTTCTTGCCTAGAGTCTGAACATCATAAGAAAGGGTTGGAATATTAACTCCGTAATACACTTTAAGTTTAATGCTGACAATGTATTGATGTTTCTCTTTATCTATTCCAACCTTAATAATCTTACTGATTCCTTCAATAGATGAAACCGCATCAGTAATCTTCTTAGTTATTATTTTTTCAAAGTTCGTAGCAACTTTCTTGTCTGCCATTATTCTTCTTCTGTTGTCTTCTCGAGGACCTCAATCTTAAGCTTCTCGATTCTTCTATCTTTAATACTCAAAATTGTGAATACGTAGTTTTCGTAATTAATTGGTTTGTGATTAGCCTTTTCTTTAGGTATTTCGCCTGTAAGATCGATGATAAAGCCACCAACGGTCTCGCTGTTATCAGATTCCAATGCAACACCGGTTTCTTCAGCAAGATCATCTAGGTATACATTACCATCGACGATATATGTATTTGCATCTACAGTCTCGATGACACGGTCTTCTTCATCGAATTCATCGTCAATATCACCTACGATTTGTTCAATAATGTCTTCGACGGATACTATTCCGCTGAATCCACCATATTCATCGATAAGAACTGCAAGATGCTGCTTTTCTTTCTGTAATTCGTGGAATAACGCATCAATATTCTTGGTTTCTGGAACAAAGTATGCAGGTCTCAGGAGTTCTTTGATATCTACATTATCAAAACCCTTCATTGCAGCTGTGTACAGATAATCCTTGATGTGAAGTATTCCAACTATATTGTCTGGATCGCCATCAGAAACAGGGATTCTAGAATATCTTAACTCCATAAGTTCATCCCAGTATTCATCCTTATCATCAGTAAGATCGAATGAAAATACATCAGTTCTTGGAGTCATGATTTCATAAGCAAGCAGATCATCGAATTCGAAAATTGAAGCGATCATCTTCTTACTTTCTCCGCTTTCTTGGCCTTCTTCGAGTGTAGATTTAACTACATCTTCTGTTGATTGATCTTTCTTTCCAAAAATAAACATAATTATTTCTTTTTTCTCATAATAAAGTCGACATCAGGTTTTCTATTGAATTTAATCTTAAGAACCTGTTGAGGATGAGGCGCTGAACTAACAGCATTACCCTCTTCGTCGTACATTTCAGTAATGGTCTCTTCGTAGAACTCAGTTCTAGGTCCGAATATTTCTATTGTGTCTCCTACCTCGAACTTGTTGCGCTGTTCAATAATAGTAAGTCCGGTAGATTCCTCGTAACCAGTAACCAATCCAACGAAGGAATAATCTCTAGTATATTCACTAGTTAAGTAATTCTGACCCTTGTCAGTAGGTTTGTTGAAATAGAATCCATGAGTGAATTCTCTATGGCTCGCTTTGCATAACTCTGCGAAATACTTTTCATCGTATTTATAGTTAACAGGATCAGCGAGATAAGCATCTATTGCTGCTCTATAAGCACTGACAATAGTTGCTACATAGTACATACTCTTCATTCTGCCTTCAATCTTGAATGAAGTGACTCCTGCATCAACCAGCTCAGGAATTGCATCAATCATGCACATATCTCTTGAATTAAGAATATAGCTACCTCTGCTATCTTCCTCTATTGGGAAATACTCTCCTGGTCGTTTCTCTTCAACAAGTGCATATTTCCATCTGCATGGATGAGTGCATGCTCCTCTGTTAGAATCTCTTCCAACCATGAAATTGCTAAGCAGACATCTTCCCGAATAAGAGATGCACATAGCGCCATGAACGAATGACTCAATTTCAACATCCTCAGGAAGATTAGCTCTCATTACTTTGAGATCTCTGAGGCTCATCTCTCTAGCACTAACAATTCTTGTAACACCCTGCTTGGCCCAGAAATTTGCTGTTACATAATTGGTAGTATTAGCCTGTGTTGACAGATGAATCTCGGCATCAGGAATGATTTCCTTGAGAATTGTCATAACTCCTGGATCAGAGACAATAAATGCGTCAATGTCAATTCCCTTGAGTTTGGCAATATAATCTCTTAGAACGCAAATATCGTCGTTGTGTGGGTATATATTGAGCGTCATATAGCCCTTGGCATTGTGAGCATGGACAAAATCCATTGCCTCGATAATCTCATCAATAGTAAGGTTGCCAGCTCCGGCTCTAAGACTGAAAAATTCGCCACCGAAATAAACGGCATCAGCACCGTAAGTAATTGCAGTTTTAAGTTTTTCAAGATCTCCCGCAGGAGCTAATAATTCAATCTTATTGTTCATCGAGCTTAATTACTGCGAGGCCATCTCCACTAGATAACATGCTCACAGTCAGATCTTCCCTTCCGTTGATATATTCTATGAATTGCTTCATATATTTGATATTAGTTCTATGACGTTTGCCACCTTCATAGGATCTGTCTACTATCCAGCCTCTTATCAAGATGTTGTCACACACTATAAATGCGCCTGGTTGACACAGCTGCTCAGCTCTATCGAAGAACTCCTTGTAATGACTTTTGCCAGCATCGATAAATACGAAGTCATACAAATCGTCTTTTTCTCTGTTAGCAATTAACTCATCAAGTATCTCTCTAGCATCACCAGTCAAGAAATTGATACGTTCGCCTTCTGGCCATTCCTCAAAATTCTTGGTAGCAATAGGAATCATTCTCTGGCCTCTATCGATTGTTGTAATTCTGGCATCAGGACAACTCCTAGCGAAGAATATCGCAGAGTATCCATATGCAGTTCCGATTTCCAGAATATGACGAGGCTTGAGAACCTTGAGCATCATTGATAAATAACTTTCAGTTTCTCTGAGAATTAGAGGAACACCATTCTCTTCGTTTCTATCTCTGAATGCGGCAAGCTCTTCATCTAACGGCTTGTAATAACTATCTAGATATTCAGTTATTTTATCGTTAGTGATATTCATTAATTCTCTGCTTGCTCCTTAGCTTTAAGTTCTTCCTTCTTAGCCTCTACAGCTGTTTCATATGCTTCCTTAAGAGCCTTATATTCTGCCTTGTCAGCAGTAAATACATGACTGCCATCTAGTTTGTCGCTATGAACGTAATAAACATTCTCATTATCTACCGGATACAGCGCAGCCTTAATGGACTCTATACTAGGTGAACATAATGGTGAGTCTGGATATCCTTCATCAAAATTCATACCAAGATTGAGCTTGTTATGAATTACTGCGGCTATCTCAGCTTTCTCACTATTATTAGCTGTTTCCTTTTCAATCATACTAGCAATGATGATTACATCTTTAATGCTAAGACCAAGTTCTTCAGCTCTAGCTTTATATTCATCATTGAATATATTGTCGAATTCGTTAAGCATGTTAATGATGATCATTACAGCATTAGCATCTTCACCAACTTCATATTTAGTTGGGAATAAGAATCCTTCCAGTTTATCTGCACCATAGATACTGTTATCGATGAAGTCATACGAGCTGAAATCGACAGTATTAGCAGCTTCCATAAATTCATCTATAGTGCACAATCCTGCTTGATCGAGAACCTCAGCGGTCTGTTCAACAGTATAACCTGACGGAAGAACAAAACCCGCATCAGTAGAAATACCATTTATCATGGTGTTTGCGATATCTCTAAAATCCATAGCTGGTGACAGATAGTATGTACCAGGTTGATATTCTTTGCCATGAATCAATAATTTAGTAAGAGTAATGAACTTATCTTCATTGCCGATAATATGTTTCTTGTGAAGTTTTGCAGCAATATCTTCCAAGCTGGATTTATCCTTAATTTCGACAGCAACATATTGATTGTTAGTCTTGTCGTAAGGACGACATGCTATCGAGAAAGACACTATAATACCGATGATGAGCGCAACAGCTATCACCAGTATTATAAGTATCTTCTTAAGGTTAAATTCTAATGTTTTAGCTTGATTTTCAGTTTTCATTAATTATTCCTTGGATCTACCAAGATATTCGCCAGTTCTAGTATCAATCTGAATCTTCTCACCTTCGTTGATAAAGATAGGAACCTGAATAACTGCACCTGTCTCAACTGTTGCAGCCTTAGTTACGTTAGTAGCTGTATCGCCCTTAACGCCTGGCTCAGTCTCAGTTACAACGAGGTCTACGAAGTTCGGAGCTTCAACTGTGAAAGCACTCTCCTTGTAGAACTTAACTGTAGCTTCATCGTTCTCTCTCAGATACTTCATAGCATCCTCAACGAGTTCGGCAGTCAGAGGAACCTGATCGAATGTTACAGGGTCCATGAAGTAGTAGAGCTCTCCATCGCTGTAGAGATACTGCATCTGCTTAGTCTCGATATGAGCCTTAGGGAACTTATCGTTAGGGTTGAAAGCTTCTTCTCTTGTTGCACCTGTAAGAATGTTTCTGTACTTAGTTCTTACGAATGCAGCACCCTTACCTGGCTTTACATGCTGGAAATCCAGAACTATATGTGGATCGCCATTCATTTCAAAAGTTACACCTTTTCTGAAATCACTTGCACTAATCATTGTAATTTACCTCTCTTTAAAATAATTGTTTAATTTATTTCATGCCCATGGCTTCACCGAGAATGCCAAAGACATCATTAACCATTACAGAGAATGCTCCCTCAGCCTGAATATACTTTGCAGCAAGTGGCTTGGTAGCAATCATTGTAGCTAGACTTTGCATCTGAGCTACTGTGTCAGGATTAACTTCCTGACCTGTCATCTGAGCAGCTTGAATCTCCATCTGCTTAGCTTGAAGATCCTTAATTATCTGAGATGTCTGCTCATCTTTCTCAACTTCCTTGCGAACTTCATCAAAATTCTTGAATTCAGTAGAATCCTTGATAGCTCTAGCAAGGTTGTGAGCTTCGTCATATACGTTCATAAGATATACCTCCTAAACATACAGTATCATCGGCAGGATAACTGGATTTCTCTTAGTTTCCTTATAGATAAAAGCCTTCATATCTGACTTAATAGTTTTAACTAGTGTTGCTTCATCATATATATCTTTCTCGAAACACGAACCAAGTGAATTGTAGACAACATTCTTGGCTAATTCGAGAAGGTCGAGATTATCCTGT
>R21__coassemble_924_pt1 | contig 21704 bp, 21 predicted proteins | sample R21__metabat2_high_PE_011 | metagenome-assembled genome bin R21
ATTTTACTACGTATCGCCCCTCCCGAACAAGGGCAAAGTGTTGAAATTTTACGCCATTCTGGACATAGGAGTCTTTTGTTTTTTCTAATTATTTAGCACATCATAACGCATGGTTCATCGTAGTATTGCATCTTATCGTCGTGTGTTAGGAATGGCATACATTCTGTCTTCGCCTGAGCTACAAGCATTCGATCAAATGGATCATTGCTTACCATCGTTCCATCTTTGATCTTTAGATTGTAGGTCTCTGATGCATGCCACAGTGTGATAGGCAAGCTAATGAAGCCTGCATCGTCACAGTATCTTACAATATCTTCAGGGCCGAAAGGTATCAATTGAGGATTCTTGTTGTGTTTGATTGCAATCTCCCATATTGATGCTGAACTGTAATATATAAGATTGTCGGAATTATCTATCAGCATTCTAGCCTGCTTGTCTAATTTTGGATCATCAACTAATGCCCAGAGAAGAATATGTGTGTCTAACAAAATCTTCATAGAGCACCTCCCTCGAACATCTCTGTAATTTCATCATTACACCAGTCAAAACTATCAGGCACAGTAAATTTACCCTTGGCAACTCCTATTCTTGTCTTGATATCGCTATCTTCAAATAATGTGAGTTTCGCTACAGGTTTGCCATTTCTTGCAATCGTAATATAATCTGCCTCGCGTCTTTCTAGTGATAGAATCAATTTTGATAGATTGTTCTTTGCGTCTAGAATATTGACCTGATTCATGTTTGCCTCCTTGCTTGGCTAGGTTAGCCAAGATATATAATTAGTATATTACGACATCATAATCATGTCAATTTAATTAAGGGGGTCAGCCCATTTCGTACAAAATGCGCACATGGGGTCAACCCTGCCTAATGATTTCATTCTCGAGGGTTGTCCCTTCGTACGTAAAATTACGATATGGGCTGACCCCCTTATAGATTATAACAAGTCTCTAATCTCGTTTTCAACATCGATGAGTTCCTGTAAGAACTCGGCCGAGGAAACCCTAAGTGCATTGTTGACGAGTGCATTTTGCTGCACTAATGCGTCAGATGAGACAATGCGGATGCGCTGCTTCTTGCTGTACTGCGATGCCATAAGTCCGAGTCTGATGTCTGCTGGCTCATCAGTTGCAGTGTACACTATCTTGAGTCCCCATCTTGTCTCTTCTTCTCCGCTGTAGTTCTCGCGTCTATACGCATCGAATACTACTACGACTTCTCTCTGCATGAAGCCCTGGTACTGAACCAGTCTGTCGATTAGGGCTTCTCTTGCTGAATTGATATCTATCTTGGATAGCTCCTGCAGCTCCTTGTCTGCATTGACCAGGTTGTATCCGTCGATGAGGATGACGTCCGGTGTCTCGCTGATTGGTGCAGGTGCTATCTTGCGAGCGTTGTTCTCGGGACGTGGGACAAAGTGCTTGGTTTCCGCTGCTCGGCGCATTGTTTTGTCCCTCGTCTTGAAGGTTCGATCGAATATGGCTTGGAGTTCTGCATCAGTTGCGACAACCCTCCTGTATGCTTCGCGCCTTGCCTGGTTCTCGAGCTCCTTGCTGGTGTCCGCTATGCCGCGTCCAGTCAGCACTGGTTGAATATGCATCTTCTTCATTGCCTCTGACCAGTGAACGATGTCGCTCTCTGTATGGGAGACAAATACCGAATCCGCCGGATTATTAATGTCACGCTCTGGGTCATAACCACTCTCTGCGATGATTGACTCAGCATTAGGTGATGGTTCATATCCGGACTGTCTCATGAAGATGCGGCCCTGACCGCCAGTTACTGCGGTGAATGTAGGCATATATTCCATAAGAGCAGCTGATGGCGCGCGGCCCTCGAGTGTCGCTGCATCACTGGTCTGGTTGATGCCAGCGATCTCGGCGCCGAGCTGCTCCAGCTCGGTCATAACGCGGCCAACAATGCCGCCCTTGACCTCGATGGTAAACGCTGTGTATGGCTCGAGCAGAACGGCCGCGTTATCCGCGCGCGCCTGCATTAGGCCATGCCTCAGTGCTCTATAAGTTGCCTCTCTGAAATCGCCTCCATTGGTGTGCTTGTCATGTGCACGGCCAGCAGCTAGCGTTATCTTCATATCTGTAATAGGTGCACCGATGAGCACACCTATGTGTTCCTTCTCTTCTAGATGCGTAAGAATCAGCCTCTGCCAATTGCGAGCAAGTACATCTTCACTTACTATGCTGTCATAGGTGATGCCGCTACCTCTCTCGCCCGGCTCTAAGATCAAGTGAACCTCTGCATAATGTCTCAGCGGTTCGAAGTGACCAGCACCCTCAACGGTCTTACTTATGGTTTCGGCATATACAACTCTGGCTGGTCCGAATTGAACCGTGTAGCCCCATCTATCCTTCATGAGCTGCTCTAGTATCTCGAGCTGTACCTGGCCCATCATGCGCAGGGTAATCTCACTGGTATTTGCATCCCAACTGACATGTAGTTTTGGGTCTTCTTCGCCTAGCTGCCTGAATGCCTTGAGCAAGGTCTGTATATCTGGTCTTACTCCATTCTCATCAACAGCAGATACTACCGAATGCATTACAACAGGTTCGAGTTCTGAATGATGCACAGAAACTGCAGCTCCAAGGCAGTCTCCTGGAAGAGTCTTGCTAAGGCCCGTTACTGCAATTACCTGACCTGCGACAGCTTCATCCACTGCCTCATACTTCATGCCCGAATATATTCTAATCTGGTTGACCTTCTCCTGCCAGGAGTCACCCTCTAGGAGTTCCCTAGCCTTGATGCGGCCACCAGTTAATCTCAAATATGTCAGTCTTTCGTCATTATGGTCACGATTAACCTTGAAGATGCGAGCGCCAAAAGGCGCATCTACGCTATAACCAGCATCTACAGTGTATTCATCAATGCATGAAAGCAGTTCATCAATACCTTCTAATTTCAGAGCCGAACCGCAGCAGCAAGGGAATATCTCCCTACGGCGGATCGCCTCAGCGATATCCGAATTGGTTAGCTCTCCATCCGACAGAACTATGTCGGCGAGGGCAGATGAGCTGAGGGTAACAGCATCAATGAAATCATCACTGCCAGTATTCTTGGAGAAATCAACAAAGCCCACGCCGAATCTATCAGATAGCTCCTCTATGATTTCCTCACTCCTCCTAACAGCAAGGTCCATCTTGTTAATGAACACGATAGTCGGAATCTGTCGCTCTTCGAGCAATCTCCATAGAGTTTCTGTGTGGCTTTGGATGCCTTCAAATGCACTAATATTAAGAAGCGCATAGTCAATGCAAGGCAGTACGCGCTCCATCTCTGAGGAGAAATCCACATGGCCCGGAGTGTCTAGCACCGTCACTCTTGTCTCGCCAGCCGTAAAGGCCGCTTGCTTGGAGAAGACAGTAATACCACGGTTTCTCTCCATCTTGTCCGTATCAAGATAGGAGTCGCCGTGGTCGACTCTTCCGAGTTTCCGGATTTCACCGGTCTTATATAGAATTGCTTCAGATAGCGTGGTCTTGCCGGCATCGACATGAGCCAACAGACCTACGCATATGGATTTGGAATTCATCCTTGTCCCCTGATATTATTTATCAAACTTTGATATCAGCTTGGTCTCGTGCAATGCAGCAAAAGCAGCAACCGCACAGATAAAGCCTGCATAGAAAGTAAATATCTTAGTCTTAATCAAGAATGGTACAAAGTACAGCAGGAAGCCGGTTACCTTGTTGAGGTATGCGTGGCTGGCCTGGAACTTGTGCTTGTACACACCTGCGTAAAGATAGATGATCGCTCTAATCGCAAAGATGATGTAAATCGTCAGCATGATATATCGTGGCAGGGAGGCAATCAAGAAAGGCAGTATCTTGAGCATCATTGTTATGTAAAATAACAGGTCTGAGATACTGTCCAGTTTGGATCCAAACTTGCTAACCGTGCCCAGCCTTCTTGCGACAAATCCATCGAGTACATCAGTCGCACCCGTGTATGCATACACGATAAAGAACGATCTCGACAAAGTTGGCAGAAAGATCATTACTATCGTACCGAGGATTCTAGTGCTGGTAATAATATTCGCTAAATTATTTCTAAGCCATTTCTTGTTCATAGGTGATATTTTAACACAAATTTAGCGTAACTTGTACCTTAGTTAAGTTCTTGGCTAGATGGTTTGATTCTCCTAGTAAGTGTTATTGCCAATGCCAGCGTGAAGACCTCCGAACATGTCATTCCCAGCCATATTCCTTCCGGACCCATTATTTTGAGCATTATCAGGATTCCAGCTACCAGGAACACTGTTGTTCTAAGGAATGCGATGAGCACGCCATTAATAGGTTGCTCGAGGGCTGTCGCATATTGTGACAAAACGATGCTATATACATCTATCAATCCGAATGTTATGAACAGGCGCATTGCTTTTGTTGCGTATGCAACCAGAGCGGCTGTTTCATCCGGCAGGAAGAATCTTGTTATAAGAGGAGCTGTTGCGAAAACAGCTGCAAAGATGCATACACTGATTATCGCAACATCCTTGAACTCATATTTCAGAACCCTATTAATCAGGTCTTGTCTCTTGGCACCGTTATAATAGCTGACTATTGGCTGCGCTCCCTGCCCTATTGCAACCGCAACGATAATCAGGATAGCAGAGATGTATCCCGTTGCGGAATAAGCAACCAGTCCGTCATCTCCAAGGTAATGTCCAATGAATCTAACGAAAATGAACACTGCCATTCCAGGAGATACCTCAGCAACTCCGGCAGGCAGTCCTCTCCACAGTTCCTGAATTATCAGCTTCCAATCCATAGCGAATTTGCAGAACTTGATATTCGATCTAGGTCCCAGGAAGTGAATAAGGTATAGGGCTGTAACGCATAGCTGTGACAGTCCAGTTGCGAAGGCTGCACCCCATACTCCCCAGTTGAAAATGAAGATAAAGATGTAGTCCAAAATGCAGTTAGACACTACGCCAACAGTAACGATGATGCTCGCTAATTTGGGATGTCCATCAATTGGCATCAATATCTCGAACAGATATGATGTTATGAAGCACAGTGAAAATGGCGCAATTGTTCTAATATATGTTGTCGTGTATTCTCTAGTGGCATCTGTTGCTCCGAGGAAGTTGCCAATAACGCCAGCTCCTATATATGTTACAACGCTAAATATTACTGAAAATACGAGCAGCACAAAACAGGTCTGCGAGAAGACCCTGTCAGCGACCTTGTCGTTGCCTTCACCCATCAGTCTTGCCACCATGGTCGAGGTGCCGACCGCAAAGGTTATGGCTATTGCCCACAGCACAGTTACGTATGGCGAAGCAATATTAACTCCAGCCAGCGCAGATGGCGACACGCCTCTTGCCACCATAAGTGCGTCCACCATTGTATAGATGGTAAAAACCACCTGTGAAATGATGGACGGTATGATGTATTGCCAATATTTTTTGCGTAAATTGTCTTCGTTCAATTCCATTTATAGTATTACTCCCGTGAACCAGATCTCCAGGCCAATTAGGATGAGTATGACTCCTCCGAGCATACTCGCTTTGCCAGCCAGTCTAGTTCCAAATGTCTTGCCTAATTTCAATCCTATCATACAGATGACATATGTCACAACTCCAATGATAACAGATGCTGCAAATGCCTGCCCTGCGTTGTAGTCAGAAATAGTAAATCCAACTGACAGCGCATCTATTGACGTTGCTATTCCCTGGAGCATGAGTCCTGCCAAAGTGACACGTTCTATTGCGTCAGCTACCTGCACTGCGTCACCCTTCATTTCCTTGCTATCTCTAATTCCCTCGATTAGCATCTTACCTCCGATATAGAGAAGAAGGGCGAGAGCTATCCATGGTATGAATTTCTGGAATACGCTAAATGCCTCTGCGATGGTGTGTACGCAAAACCATCCTATTACAGGCATAGCGAATTGAAAGCCCGCGAAGGTGCCAGCAATTGCCAGCATGCGTCCCAGGCCCATGTTGTGTTCGTTCAGTCCATTGGCCAGAGATACGCTGAACGCATCCATCGCCAGACCAATGCCGAGCAGTATGCTATTAATAATTAATGCTATTGTTATTGTCATTTAGAAGAACCCACCGTTCTTAAGTATAAATAGGAAGATTGGCATGGTGAAGCATGCGCATATTGTGGATAGCACTACTGCTTCTCCTGCCAGTTTGCCGTTGCCTCCCATCGAGCTCGCCATTGCAAATGATGCGAGCGCTGTAGGGGTGGCAGTCTCCAGCACGATGGCAATGAGTTCTACGCCACGGAATCCCAGCAGTACTGCGCCGAGTATGCCAATTGCCGGGAAGATGACGATCTTGCCGACTACACAAATTACTACTTTGGCCACATCTGACTCGAAACGCTTGAGGTTAAGTGATGCTCCAAGAAGTATCATAGCTATTGGAGTTGTTGAATCCGACAGCGTAACAATTGTGTTGTAAATAGGTGTTGGGACCGTAAGTCCAACTGCCATCACGATCAGGGCTGCTATACCTCCGATAATCAGAGGATTGGTGAAGACGCCCTTGACGATGCCAGCCACATCAATCTTACCGCCACGGAATATTTCGAATATGACTACAGCTACCACGTTGTAAATAGGAACTACGAAGAGCAGTACAACTGCAACCGCTGTAACGTTGCCCTTACCGAAGAGGTTGATAGCGATAGGCAATCCCATCAATACAATGTTGCTGCGGAACAAAGCCTGTATCATTGCGCCTCTGTCGTAGCTAAGCGGCTGGGTCTTGCACACGAATATCCACGAACTTGCAATCTGGAATGCCAGGAAGGCGAGGGCATATATGACCAGCTTGGCATTAAAGTTGTCACCAATGTCCTTGCCGTAAAGATTGTCGAACATCAAGAATGGATACAGTGCCAGGAAGGTGAAGTGTGTGAACTTCTTTACTTCCTCGTCTGTAACCACTCCTAATAGTTTGAAGGCAATTCCTATTGCCAGATATATTGCCGACGGTATGACGGCATTAACACAGATTATAAAATTTTGTAACATCTATAAAATGTTCCTTACCATGCTACCATATGCCTTGCAGGTTGCGCCTCCGGCGATACCTGTCATCTTGGTGCCGAGCTCGCTGTTGGCAAATTCTATAGCGTGCTCCAGTCTTGCGGCCTTGTCCTCAAGTCCAATATGACGCAGCATCAGGACGCTGGCTGTCATGAGGCTGGCAGGATTGGCGAGATGAGCGATGCCTTCTTCGACCATTCTTGGTGCGCTACCGTGGATGGCTTCAAAGATGGCATACTTGCTACCAATATTGGCACTGCCTGCCGTTCCTACGCCGCCCTGTATCTGCGCTGCCTCATCAGTGATGATATCTCCATAGAGATTGGGCAGTACGAATACCTGGAACTGCTTACGAATATCTTTGTTAACCAGATTGGCTGCCATGATATCGATGTACCATGTATCAGTCTCAATCTCAGGATAATCCCTGGCAACCTCCAGACATATGCTCTGGAAGTCGCCGTCTGTTTTCTTCATTATATTAGCCTTGGTAACAATGCTAACTCTTGATTTGCCATTTGCTCTGGCATACTCATAGGTCGCTCTAGCAATTCTTCTAGTTCCCGCATTGGTGGTAACCTTGAAATCAACTGCTAGTTCATCTCCTATTCTAACACCCTTGCTGCCGAGTGCATACTCTCCTTCAGTATTCTCTCTGAAGAAAGTCCAATCGATGCCCTCTTCCGGCACTCTCACTGGTCTAACATTGGCAAAGAGATCCAGCTTCTTGCGGAGGAAGACGTTAGCACTCTCGAGATTAGGGCCTCCCATCGCTGCACTTGGCGTTGTTGTAGGTCCCTTAAGAATTGCATCGCAGGTCTCAAGCTGATCCAGAACATCATCAGGGACAGTTTTGCCCTTGGCAAGTCTCTCCTCTAGAGTAAATCCCTTGATATCTCTCAGTTCAATCTTGCCGCCAGCTATCTCATCGTCGAGCAGGCACTTCAGCACTTCTCTTGTCTCATCCATGATAACCGGGCCAATGCCGTCTCCAGGCACCAGGCCAATCACTGTTGCACCAGTCTTATCCTGGCCAGCAGCGTTATCATTAGCAATGCTATCATTTCTCTCGTACTGCTCGATCAGCAGAGTACGAAAATGCTCTACAGCACTATCAATGTCCAATAATATCTTAGTATCCATATCTCTATTTGTTCAGCAGTCCGCCTGCTTTAACGATTTCCTTCTGTCTGTCAGCTAGCTCACTGACCAAAGCGATCTCGTGTCCGTCGATTGTTGCCGTATAGTGACCACTCTCAAGTCCTTCGAAAGTGTTGTTAATTGTCAATATTGATCCCTGCTGAATCAGGTCATAGTCATCAGGGTTCTCGAAAGTCAGAGGGAGAATACCCGCGTTGACCAGGTTGGCAGCATGGATGCGCGCAAAGCTCTTGGCTATTACCGCCTTGATGCCAAGTGCGAGTGGTACGAGCGCTGCGTGCTCCCTGGATGATCCCTGTCCATAATTGGCACCGCCTACGATAATGCCGGAGCCCGCAGCCTTGGCGCGCTCAGCAAATGTAGGGTCAACTACCTCAAAGCAGAACTTGGACAGATATGGTATGTTGGATCTGTATGGGAGGATCTTAGCTCCTGCCGGCATGATGTGATCCGTTGTAATATTATCCTCGACTTTGAGTATTACCTCTGCTGAGATGGTATCCTCCATTGGATGCATCTCAGGGAATGGCTTGATGTTAGGTCCCTTCAATACCTCAGCGGTCTTAGCTGTCTCTTCATCAAGTGGAGGAATTACTCCGTCGTCATTAACTCTGAAATTCTCTGGAACGTTATACGGAATCCTGACTTCACCCAGCTCACTAGGATCAGCGAATACTCCAGCTAATGCGCTGGCTGCTGCCGTCTCCGGTGATACCAGATACACCTGTCCATCCTTAGTTCCAGATCTTCCGAGGAAGTTCCTGTTGAATGTTCTAAGAGATACTCCACCGCTATTAGGTGAGAATCCCATTCCAATGCATGGTCCGCACGCACATTCTAATACTCTCGCTCCGGCATCAATCAGGTCTGTCAGTGCCCCGCAGTCTGCGAGCATGGAGAATACCTGTCTTGATCCTGGCGAGATGGACAGGCTGACATTGTCTGCAATCTTCTTACCGCGCAGCATTGCTGCTACTGTCAGCATATCCCTCAGTGATGAATTAGTGCATGAACCAATGCACACCTGATCCACTTTGTTACCTGCGAGCTCCTTGATAGTCTTGATGTTATCTGGGCTATGTGGGCAGGCAGCCAGTGGTCTCAGTGCTGTCATGTCTACTGTTATTGTCTTATCGTATACGGCGTCTGCATCGCTTGAGAGCTCTACCCAGTCCTCCTCGCGTCCCTCGGCAGCCAAGAAGGCTCTTGTCTGCTCGTCGCTAGGGAAGATGCTAGTCGTTGCGCCGAGTTCTGCACCCATATTAGTAATTGTGCAGCGCTCGGGCACGCTGAGCTTCTTGACTCCAGGTCCTGCATATTCAACTATGTATCCAACGCCGCCCTTAACTGTCAGCTGTCTTAATACTTCAAGAATAATATCCTTGGCTGCCACTCCTGGCCTTAGCTCGCCTGTGAGCTCCACCTTGAGCATTCTAGGCATTGGAATATAGTATGCTCCGCCTCCCATTGCTACAGCTACGTCCATTCCGCCCGCACCAATAGCGAGCATGCCGATACCACCGCCAGTAGGAGTATGGCTATCTGATCCAATCAGAGTTTTGCCAGGCCTGCCGTATCTCTCGTAATGAACCTGATGACAGATGCCATTACCAGGATGAGAGTAATATATGCCGTGCTTGGCTGTAACGCTCTGAATATATCTGTGATCGTCAGCATTCTCAAATCCTGACTGCAAAGTGTTGTGGTCAACATAAGCAACCGAGAGTTCAGTCTTGACTCTTGGTACTCCCATAGCTTCGAATTCAAGATATGCCATGGTGCCAGTCGCATCCTGTGTCAGTGTCTGATCTATTCTCAATCCGATTTCCTGACCAGGCGTCATCTCACCGTCAACCAGGTGAGCCGCTATTATCTTTTGCGCTATTGTTTGTCCCATTTTATGCCTCTATAGATTCATAAATTCGTCGATCTTCTTCTTAATCTCTTCGCTGGAGATGCCTGCCACACGGCCACTCTCGTACTCAGCGTCTATCCACTTCTTGATGTACTCAACAACTCCGCTCTGCTTGCTAACCGCTTCGTCTCCGGTCAAAGCATATGTTGAATTAATCCAGTGCGCGATTCCTGCAGCTCCAGAATTCTGGTTCAAGCTGACAAGTGGTGGTCTCTTTAAGAATTTGTTAGTATCGAAGATGTTGTAAATCTCCTCGTTCTTAAGAAGTCCATCTGCATGAATACCCGCTCTTGTTACGTTGAAGTTAGTTCCTGCGAATGGTGTCTGTGCAGGGAGGGTATATCCAATCTGATCTTCGTAATATCTTGCGAGGTCAGTGATTACTGTTGTATCCATTCCGTCAAGACTACCTGTCAGCTGTGCATATTCGAACATCATTGCCTCGAGAGGAATGTTGCCTGTTCTCTCGCCAATTCCGAAGAGCGTGCAGTTAACTGCGCCGCAACCGTACAGCCATGCAGTAGCAGCATTGGCTACCGCTTTGTAGAAGTCGTTGTGACCGTGCCACTCGAGATTCTCAGATGGGACTCCGGCATACTGTCTGAGTCCGTAAATAATACCGGACACAGATCTAGGCAGCGTCGTACCATGATATGGAACGCCGTAACCCATTGTGTCACACACTCTAATCTTGGCTTCCATTCCTGCATCCTCTGCCATCTCCTGAATCTTACGAACGAAAGGAACTACAAATCCGTAGAAGTCCGCTCTTGTGATATCCTCCAGATGACAACGTGGTGTGATACCCGCTTCGAATGCGTCATGTACAACGGAGAGATAGTGGTCCATTGCCTGCTGACGAGTCTTACCCAATTTGTAGAAAATATGGTAGTCGGAGCAGCTGGTCAGAATACCAGTCTCCTTAACTCCCATCTCCTTAACGATCTTGAAGTCTTCCTTCTGTGCGCGAATCCATGTAGTAATCTGTGGGAACTCAAGGCCCAGTTCCTGACAAGCGCGGATGGCTGCTTTGTCTCGTTCGGAGTAGGTGAAGAATTCGGTCGCACGAATAATGCCCTTAGGTCCGGACATCTTAGAAAGCATCTTAAATATTTCAACAATCTGCTGAGTGGTATATGGCTCACGAGACTGCTGTCCATCACGGAATGTAGAGTCGGTGATATATACCTGCTCCGGCATGCCGTAAGGTGATGTTCTAAAGTTGAACGCTACCTTAGGAATCTCAGTGTATTCGAAGAACTCACGGAACAGCTCGGGATCAGGAATATCCTGTACCTCGTAGCTGTACGCCTCCATCTCCATCAGATTGGTCTTATTATTAATTCTTATTTTCTCTTCCATATTTACCTCACGCCAATATTGTATACAATGTTAGCATTTTATATTCCTATTTTATGCTCATTTCATACAATTACAATACTTACAGACATATTTGTAGTCAAAATGGCAAAGAAAATAGGCAGATTGTATACAATCTGCCTATAAATCCTCTTTTTTACAGGAACCACTCTGGTTCGCGTCTTCTCAGATTAGTTTTTTCGAAGGTCAGCTCCGCGATTGCGGCGGCCTTAGGCGAGTACTTGCTGATGCGATGTACTGGCATCCTGCCCGCCAGCATGAGTGGTGCTGGCTTGATGCGCAGGCCTTCGATATTAGAGCCGTGCAGTCTTGCTAGTTTGCGTGAAACTGCTCGGCAGAATTCCTCCATAGCCTCGATGTCACTGAGATCAGGCCGCTTGAGGTCGAGTTTCTTGCCATGCTTGGCAATAAATGCTCCTGCACCGACCACTGTGAATCCTAGCTCATCAGCATAGTTGTACAGCTCGTACAGAGCATTGCCATATACCGGTGTTCCATATGATACCAGAGCGATTGTCATAGCGCCTTGACCACTGAGTTTTCTCAGCTGCTTGATAGCAGGTAGAGGTATCTTGCCCACACGAACCGGCATGCCAATAACAGCGATGGTTTCCTCGTCGAACTCAGGAAATTCCGCAACACCATTCATTACATCCAGCATATCGCAGCAAGAACAAGAGATGTCCTGGGCCATACTCTTATCGAGCTCGGCAGCTATCTCTCGAGTTATTCTCTCTGTTATTTTGGCAGTGCCACCCAGCAAACTGTAGTGCAAGCCTATTACTCGTCTTATCATGGGGTCGGTCCTCCTAACCCATGAGAAAGAGGACTGACCCTCTTATCTCAAATCTTCTTCCCACTGGTTGAAGTAGTCAATCTGCATTGCCTTCTTAACTTGGGCAAGTGTTTCCTGTGTTACACGGTTAGCCTCAGCTGTGCCTTCCTTGATGATGGCAACAACTTCTTCTGGATGTGCTTCGTAGTAAGCTCTCTTCTCACGAATTGGAGTCAGGAACTCATTCAGTACAGCGAGCAGGAACTTCTTAACCTTAACATCACCAAGTCCGCCACGCTGATAGTGTTCCTTAACCTCATCCAGGTTCTTGTACTCAGGCCAGAATTTCTCGAATGAGTCTGGCTGTACGAAAGCATCAAGATATGTGAATACAGTATTGCCCTCAATATGACCTGGGTCTTCAATTCTTAAGTGAGTTGGGTCAGTGTACATGGACATTACCTTCTGCTTTACTGTCTTCTCATCGTCTGACAGATAGATAGTATTACCCAATGACTTACTCATCTTAGCCTGGCCATCAGTTCCTGGCAGTCTCAGACAAGCCTTGTTAGGAGGCAGATAAATCTCTGGCTCAACAAGTACGTCATCATAAGTCTGGTTGAACTTACGAACAATTTCCTTAGTCTGTTCGAGCATAGGCAGCTGGTCATCTCCAACAGGAACGATTGTAGCCTTGAAAGCAGTGATGTCTGATGCCTGGCTGATAGGATATGTGAAGAAACCAACAGGGATGCTGTCGCCAAAGCCTCTCATCTTGAGCTCGGTCTTAACTGTAGGGTTACGCTGAACTCTCGATACTGTAACGAGGTTCATGTAGTAAACTGTGAGCTCGTGCAGCGCTGGAACCTGTGACTGAATGAAGATGCTAGTCTTCTTAGGGTCGATACCAACTGCCAGATAATCCATTGCAACTTCAAGAACATTGTCTCTTACCTTCTGTGGATTCTCAGCATTGTCAGTCAGCGCCTGCGCGTCAGCGATCATAACGAATAGCTTGTCACACATGCCGCTATCCTGAACTGCAACTCTCTGTCTCAGCGATCCAACGTAATGGCCGATGTGCAGCTTGCCGGTAGGACGGTCGCCTGTCAGCATAATTTTCTTGTTACTTTCCATATATATTCTCCTCTGTAATTACCGCGTCCACAGGCTTGTCGTGTGGCTCGGTAGGTATTTCTGTTGCCAAAATCTTCTCATAGCACAAAGCCATCATTGTGCAGTCATCGCGAAGATGCGTCAGGTAGCGGTCGTAGTAACCAGCTCCATGTCCCAGTCTATTGCCCTTGTCATCACAGCTCATACAAGGCAGGATGATAAGATCGATATCCTCTGGCGCAATCACCGGTGCATCCTGGCTAGGCTCTAAGATGCCATATGCGCCCTTGACCAATCTATGCTCTGCATTCCACAGGCGAGCATCCATCAGATGATTCTCTGTGTCGTAGCAGAGGGGCAGGCATACTGTCTTGCCAGCTCTATTCGCTACATCCATCAAGGATCTAGTGATTACTTCCTTGCCAATGTTGACATAGAGCATAACAGTCTTGGCCTTGCGATACTCTTCGGTGTGCATCACAGCTTCGCGAATCTTCTCGCTCGCTTCTGTCATATAGGCATCGGTGAGCTCGCTTTGTGCTTCGCGTATCTTGCTGCGCCACCATCGCTTGGCTTCAAGAACCATATTAGGTATTTCGTTTTTGTTAACTCTTATACTCATGTTTGTGCATTTAAGTCTGACGCGGGTGCACATTTTTTACATTTTGTTTATTATCTTGCGACGTACGCGTCTGCTATACAGGATGGACATTGTTGTACCAGCCATCTCTGCGATAGGGAATGCCCACCATACCATATTAACTCCGCCTATCCTGGAGAAGATAAATGCCAGCGGTATGATAACGCCGAGCTGTCTTACCAGTGAAATGTTCATTGAGTAAACGCTCTTGCCGAGTGCCTGGAATGCAGCACCTCTCATGATACAGAATCCAGCGAACGGGAAGTTGAGTGACATGATGTGAAGTGCAACAACTCCCATTGACATCATCTCTGGTGATGGACTGAAGATGCCCATCAGGGTCTCTGGAATCAGCCAGAAGACAAGTGTTCCGATTGCCATGACACCGATGCCGTATCTGACACCGAGACTCATGCATTTTTCCAGTCTTTCTCTCTTGCGTGCACCGTAGTTGTACGCAATTATAGGAACTGTACCATTATTCATACCGAATATAGGCATGAATACAAAGCTCTGCAGTTTGAAGTATACTCCGAATGTAGCTACAGCGGTTGATGAGAATCTGATCAGAATCTGATTCATGCTAAAGTTCATTACTGAACCAACTGCCTGCAGTACGATGGATGGAATTCCAATTTTATAGATATCCTTCATTGTCTGCCAATGAGGACGAACCTTGTGAATTGACAGTTTAACTTCCTTGTTCTTCTTCTTATTAATAGTGAGTCCGATGACACATGCGAGTGTCTGGCCAAATACAGTTGCAATAGCCGCACCCTTAACGCCAAGAGCAGGGAATCCCAATAATCCGAAGATGAGTACTGGGTCCATTACGCAGTTGAACAGTGCGCCGCTCGCCTGAACGTATAGGATGTACTTGGTTTTGCCTGTGCCCTGTAGCAATCTCTCGAACATGACCTGGGTCATAGGCATGATGGAGAGCCACTGAGTAATCTGCAGATATACCGTGCCGTACTCAATGATGTCCTGGCTGACATTGTCGCCACCGATTGCTCTAATGATAGGTGCCGCACAGCATCCAATGATGAAGAAGAGCACGTAGTTGATTATAACCAGAATGAATCCGTTGTGCGCTACTCTATCTGCCTTCTCGTACATTCTTGCGCCGAGACATCTGGAGAGCAGGGCGCTCATGCCGACTCCTGTTCCAACACCGAATGCCATGTTCAGCTGTTGGAATGGGAAGCAAAGTGTTACTGCTGCCAGCGCGTCTTCGCTGATCTTGGATACAAAGTAGGAGTCAACTACGTTGTACAGTGCCATTACGAACATGGAAAACATCAGCGGAAGTGACATCTTGATCATCAGCTTGTGCACGTTCTCGGTGCCCATTCTGTCTGAATCTCTCTTCTGCTGAGCGCGGATCTCGGCATTTTCTTCGTCTCTTGATAATCTATCTTCTAATAATTCAAATTCTTCGTTGCGTTCTTCTATTCTATCTTCCAATTGACTTAACTTCTTTCGTTCTATTTTTTTGAGGAGGGGTGTCCCCATGTGCGCATTTTACGTACTACAGGTACGGCCTCTCGTACGTAAAATTACGAAATGGGCTGACCCCCTTAGTGGTGGCGCTGGAATGCTTTCACTATCTCGACGATAGGGATAATCATAACTGCGAGAAGCATTGCAATTGCGTATTCCTTGAACTCAATTGTAGTGAATCCGAAGATAGCTGCGAGTGCAGGTACCTCTATTACAACTGTTGTGAGCAGGAATGCTACTGCCAATGATCCCCAGAGCCACATGTTCTGAGTCTTGAGTTTGAACAAGGACTGTCTTCTTGATCTCATGTTGAGTGAGTGGAATATCTCGCACATTGACATTGTCAGGAATGCCATAGTGATACCGTCGTTACTCTTAACGATATGCCACATACCTGTCTCGATGTACTCGCCAATGAAATATGCTGCAAGTACGAGCAGTGTAGTTACAACACCCTGATAAATAATATCCTTATCCATACCACCTGCGAAAACGCCATCGCTAGTGCTACGTGGTTTTCTCTTCATGGAGTCGCCTTCGGCTTCTTCCATTCCGAGCGCCAGTGCTGGCAGCGAATCGGTAATCAGGTTGATCCAGAGCAGGTGTGCTGGCTTCAGAATTGTGAAGTTCAGCATTGTAGCTGTCAGTATGGACAGTACCTCTGAGATATTAGTTGCGAGCAGGAACTGAATTGACTTCCTGATGTTCGAATATATTCTACGTCCCTCTTCAACAGCAGAGACGATAGTAGCGAAATTGTCGTCAGCAAGTATCATGTCGGCTACGTTCTTAGTTACATCAGTTCCGGTAATTCCCATACCGATACCGATATCTGCCGACTTGATAGCGGGTGCATCGTTAACGCCGTCTCCAGTCATGGCCGTTACCATGGCGTGTGACTTCCAGGCCTTGACGATACGAACCTTGTGCTCAGGCTGAACTCTCGCATATACGGAGTATGTTCCAATCTTGGCCATGAGTTCTTCGTCTGTCATATCATCCAGCGCAGCTCCGAGAATCGCATCATCTGCACTCTCAATAATTCCGAGATCCTTACCGATGGCAACTGCTGTATCGAGCTGGTCGCCTGTGATCATGATTGGTCTGATGCCTGCCTCTCTACACTCTGCAACAGCAGCCTTAACCTCAGGTCTAATTGGGTCAATCATTCCGACGAGTCCAACGAAGATGAGCTCCTGCTCAAGAGCATCGCTATCGTAGCTAGCTGGCTCATCGTCATATACTCTCATTGACAGTGACAGCACTCTGAGTGCTTTGCTAGCCATTCTGCCGTTCTCCATGCGAACTCTATCTGCATGTTCGTCAGTCATAGGTACAATCTGGTTGTCAACGAGCATGTGTGTACAATGTCTCAGCACAACGTCAGGTGCGCCCTTGGTGAACTGGACATATTTATAATCTTTAATCATTTCACCGAGAACAGTCTTGGTGCTGGAGAATGTCTCTCCATCCATGTTCTCATGAACTGTTGACATCATCTTACGACCGGAGTCGAATGGTGCCTCACCAACTCTTGGGAAACTCTTCTTGAGTTCTGGTTTGGCCAGATGTTCAACATTAGCAAATGATACAAGTGCTGCCTCAGTTGGTTCACCAACTACTTCCTGTTCGCCGTTCTCAAGTGTCTTGAGCTCTGCGTCACAGCAGAGCGCCATGCCGCCTGCCAGTGTTGGGACGTCTGGGCAGAAGTGGTCAACAACTGTCATCTTATTCTGTGTCAGTGTTCCAGTCTTGTCCGAGCAGATAATCTGTGCGCAGCCAAGGGTCTCAACTGCAGTCAGTCTACGGATAACCGCATTACGCTTGGACATTTTGGTAACTCCGATGGAGAGAACAATGGTTACTACTGCAACCAGTCCCTCTGGAATTGCCGCAACTGCCAGCGATATTGCCAGCATGAATGTATCTATCATTACATCGATGCCGATGTGTCCTGCCTTGAACACGCCGAGCGCGAAGATGAATACGCAGATAATGAGTACTAGCTTGGTCAGCACCTTGGACAGCTGTGCGAGCTTGATCTGCAGAGGTGTGAGTTCTTCCTCTGCCTGTGCGAGCGCATCAGCAATCTTGCCCATCTCCGTATCCATGCCTGTTCCTGTTACAACGGCTTTGCCTCGTCCGTAAACAACAGTGCTGCCCATGTATACCATGTTCTTTCTGTCACCGAGTGCTACGTCCTTAGACTCTCCCTCGAGTGCCAAAGCATCCGCTCTCTTAGTCACAGGTACTGACTCGCCGGTAAGTGCCGCTTCCTCGACCTTCATCGATGCTTCCTCGAAGAGTCTTGCATCTGCAGGCACGCTGTCACCAGCCTCAAGGATGATTACATCACCTACGACCAGCTGGTCACTCTCAACAGACAGGATGGTGCCACCTCTAAGGACTTTGGACTTAGCTGCGGTCATCTTCTTGAGAGCCTCGATAGCCTCCTCGGCCTTGCTCTCCTGGATAACGCCAAGTACTGAGTTCAGCACTACTACGAAGAGAATGATGAATACGTCAGCAAAGCTCTCGCCTTCATAAATTGATGTAACAAGTGAGAGTGCCGCAGCAACCAGTAGCACGATAATCATAGGATCCTTCATCTGATCGAAGAATCTCAGTATCGCACTTCTCTTCTTGGCCTCGATTAATTTGTTAGGACCGTTCTCCTCTAGACGCTTAGCGGCTTCGTCTATACTAAGGCCCCTCTCAGTAGACTCAACTGTTGAGAATACCGACTCAGCAGATTCCAGATAAGGTCTAAATAATTCTTTCATGTTTACCTCCAATTACTCGTTTCTAATTGGTGGGATTAGGGACGGGCATACAAGAGCGAATGCCCTAGCCTAATCCCGCAAATCGGTAACATATATTGTACCACAATTACAATTAAAAAGACCCAGATTTCACAAGATTCACATGATTCTGGGTCTGTTTAGTTTGTCTACATAAAGCGGATTTCCAACTTCTTGCCTAAGCCTTCAGCAATACGTTTTAATGTCTTAAGTGAAGGATTCGCATTGGCGTTTTCAATCCTTGATAAATCAGCTCTATTAATTCCTGTTCGTTCAGCAAGCTCCTGCTGAGACATGTTTTGTTCAATTCTAGCATCCAGGATTGCTCGAATGATTTGGAACTCAGGCTCTAATTTTTCATACTCAGCACGTACTGCTGGGTCCTTGAGAATATCTTCCCTAAACTCATTGTAATCCATGATTTCTCCTTTCCTGCCATTCCTTTCTATACTTCATTGCTTTAATAATTTCTTTCGCCGGCGTCTTCTGCGTCTTCTTAACAAAACCATGAGTTATTACTATTCTTCTTCCATTAGACTCTTTAAATAATTCAATCTCGAACACTTTTCACCTCTTTTATTATAGTGTGATATATCCCACATTGTCAACGTATTATGTAATTAAAATTCCCTTAGCCAATTACTAAGGGAATTCTATTTTATATATTTATTTATTGCGAACGAAATAGAACCGAAATCCTACGATTCTGTACCGAATTTCGTTAGCTCCACATTGTAACAGTTGCACTTGGGAAATTCACTGTTGCGTACTGCCTCATCAACTCTCTTCCGGACGGATGAGTTGAGTGTATATTGATATGTGGACATTTAACCTCATACTTCTTCATATACTTGAGCACGTCAAGTCCGTTCCACATGCTGTCGTATCCAAGATCGTAATCGAGATCTACCATCTCAAGGCAGTCACAATACTTATCTATCAGCATGATGAAGTCCTGATAATTGTCCGCTGACTGGTATTCTGGTCCAGTCGGATGAGCTCTCCAATCGTCGAGGTACAAGATCATAATGTTTTCTCCAATATCTCTACTACATGCTCGAGGCCCTTGCGATCCTCTTCATCAAATCTGCCAACGCTAGGGCTGTCGATGTCGAGCACTCCCCACACCTTGCCGTCCTTGTGAATTGGAACAACTATCTCGGAGTTACTAGCTGAGTCGCAAGCAATATGTCCTGGGAATTCATGTACATCAACCACTAGCTGTGTCTTATCTTCAGCAACAGCCGTACCGCACACACCCTTGCCAACCGCAATGCGAGTGCAGGCAGTTTTGCCCTGGAATGGTCCGAGCTGCAGTTCTCCATTACGCATCACATAGAAACCAACCCAGTTGAGATTGCTCATGCATTCCCAGAGAATAGCTGCAACATTAGCCATGTTCGAAACTTCATTATCTACATTGGCAACGATAGCCTTAACCGCCTGCACGATGTAGTCGTAGTCCGCATCCTGAATCTTGGCAAAGCGAACAACTTCTTTGCCATCTACATTGACGATTTCCTCCCACATACCTGCAGGTCTTGCCCACAGGCCATGCTCGCCATACTGAGCACGATACACCACCATATCCTCTAGCGTCTCGCTGTGCTTGGCAATATCGTATACTTCATATTCATTGCCTTTATAATGTCTGTACTTTCCTGGCTTGATCATGTTGCTCTCCTTTAAGAAATAAGAGATAGCGACGATTGCTATCTCTCCTTGGAGCCGGTGGAGAGGATCGAACTCTCAACCGCTTCGTTACGAATGAAGTGCTCTGCCATTGAGCTACACCGGCATACAATAACAATTTTAAGTGTTTAATGCAATTATTTCAACTCTTATATGATCGAAAGTGTTAATATGTAGATACAAGGAGAATACTATTATGTTAGAATTAATCAAGACAAGACGTAGCACTCGTCAGTTCAAAGATGAAATGCCACATGATGATGCCATCGCAACTATCGTTGAGGCTGGTCAGCTGGCACCAAGCGGATGCAATGTGCAGCAAAATCACTTCCTGGTAATTAAGAATCCAGAAGTATTAGCCAAGCTGCGCGAGCTAGTACAGAAGGCATTTGCCGAGATGAAGCTCTATGATAATGCTTCGACCTCTATTATTCACTCTGTAGAAGCGTCTAAGAAGGGTGACTACATCTACGATTACAACACTCCACTTTTAATTGTGGTGGCTAATGATCCTGACAATCCCAACCACATTGCGGATACTGCCTGCGCTATTGAGAACATGATGCTTGCTGCCAACTCTCTTGATCTCGGCAGCTGCTGGATTAATCAGCTGCGCTGGCAGAACGAGAATCCTGCGTTGCTGGAGTATCTGCGCTCGCTGGGAATGGCTGATAAAGAGAGAGTGTTCGGCGCAGTTGCGATAGGCTATCCAAACACCAAGGATGGACTGCCTGAAAGAAAACCTCTGCCAAGAACCGGCAATAAAGTGGACTATATATAGAGTAAAAAGGCGGTAATCCTACGAGGATTACCGCCTTTTTAATTAGATTGCCTCGCTAACCAGTATCTGATTACTTTCCAATAAGTAATCTATATTCCTTCCATGAACAAACACTCTAACCACATTTACTATATGATTCAGTTTATCTACCGTGTAGAACGCAATATAGGATCTGATGGGCATCTTATGCATGCCAGCATTCTTCCATTTGGCAGTGTCAACTCTGGCATATCGCTCTGGGAATATTGTTAGCGTCTCAAGAGTATCTAATATTATATTTATTTGTTTCTTGGCAATATCCTCGCCTACATCATTTTCAAGCAAATAACTATATATATCCTTAATATCATCCGCTGCAACAGGATAATAATTAACGGTATATTCTTCCATTACAGTCCGATTTCATTCTCTAATTTCTTTCTTACTATATCAGCAGGTATTGGTTCGCCAGAATCAAGACCTCTCTGGAGTTCTTCATCTATTTGTTCCTGCGTCATCGCGTTGATATTAAGAGGTTGATTAATCGGAATACTAAGACTAAATGGCAGTCCGTTATTCAATACTATTTGACTATAAAACATCTGAATCGCGCTTGTCGGATTAATACCTAGCGTTGCAAGAATTTCTTCAGCTGACTTCTTAAGATTGGAGTCTATTCTTGCATAAACCGGTGTTGTATTTGCCATATCTGTACCTCCTTATCTGTAAGTTTATTATATAATTATTTGCTTTCATTTGCAATCATTTGATTGCTTAGTACTATTGTTTACGCAAATACATTTTACATTTAATAAATTTTTATTTCGAACAATCCTGAACCGATATCCTACATTTCTGTACCGATTTTTATATCACGCATGTCATCAACTAGAAAACAATAAAGACTGCGGTTATCCGCAGTCTTTTATTGTATTGAATAAGGA
>R21__coassemble_971_pt1 | contig 21018 bp, 23 predicted proteins | sample R21__metabat2_high_PE_011 | metagenome-assembled genome bin R21
CGCTGAAGATACTTGGGGGGTGACCCCCTGGGAAATTAGGACGTCGCCGGTTTTTTCTTTTTTGTGAATTTCTTAGCTTCTTGCTGAAACACTTTGTGCGTGATATTATATTTGAAAGATCATTCTTAATAGAGGTATAGCTATGGGTAAGGCAAAATTCCTGCTTGGCCGCATCAAGGATATGCATTACAAGCAGTTTTTCCAGACAATAGAAAAAATGCACAAGAAGTCAGGCAAGAGTAGAGCCTTCCTTTTTGTTGATACAATTAAGACCGGACTTAAATACCAGGCTGGTTATGTTGATTATCTTAATGCTGAGATGTGGAATATGAACCCAGCTCAGAAGAGTGATGTAATCACTAGAGGAATTAATAATGAGTATGTAATCAAGTATAACGATTTCGATTACACTCATTTTTTCCTTAATAAAGCTGATTTTAATGCTAAGTTTGACAAGTATCTTAAAAGAGAATGGGTTGAGATTGATACTGACGCTGATAAAGATAAATTCTTGAAGATCATTGAGGGCAAAGATGAAGTCATTGTTAAGCCTCTCGATGAGATGGGCGGTACTGGCGTAACTAAGGTAAAGGCTGTGCCTGAGAGCTTTGAAATTGTGAAGACCATGTTACCTGCACTCGTTGAGGAACTTATTCAGCAGGATGAGAGCCTTGCTGAGCTCAATCCATCGAGTGTCAATTCTATACGAGTTGTTTCTTTCCTTAAGAAAGATGGAACTCCAGTAATCTTGGCTGCATATTTAAGAGTAGGACAGGGCGGAGTAGTAGATAATTTCTGTAGTGGTGGTATGCTTACAGCTATCGACCTCGAGACGGGTGTTGTTTTCGGTCCTGGCGTAGATATCGACAATAATGTATTCTACAACCATCCACTCACTGGAAAGCCTCTGGTGGGCTTTCAGGTGCCTTGCTTCGAGGAAATAAAGGCGATGGTACTGGAGGCAGCTCTTGTTGTTCCACAGGTTCGTTATGTTGGCTGGGATGTATCCGTATCCAAGAAAGGTCCTTGCTTCATTGAGGGCAATGAGTATCCGGGACATGTTTTCTTCAACTTCCCACAGCATCATCCAGATGGCAAGGGACAGAGAAGCAAATTCGAAGCAATTATGGATTAGAATATGAATAAAGGGGCTGCGCTCCTAACGATCATTATCCGTTAGTGCGACAGCCCCTTTTTGATTTATCCTAAATTTGCGATGAGCTCGGCTTTTCGATACTCGTAGGCTTCAATAGCCTGAGATTCAAAGGCTAGACTGTCCTTGACACCAAGCTTGCGCAGGAGATATTTAGCAAATAGTGGATTCATTATTAGGTATGGTCCGAGAGAGTATGTTGCAAAGAAGTTGTTCTTGTATATTCCCTCAGCCTTGGTATCCGGATTCATGCCGATGCCGATTTCGATATCGATGAATTTGTTAGCATCAAAGTTGCCATATGCGAATGAAAACTGACTCCTGTGTCCTAGCATAGTAATCTCTTCGCCGTTAGAATCGCGGAATGTGCCAACATACTGAGAGTTGTGTCTTTCCTTCTTCATATATCTCTCCGCAGTGAAATCAAAGATGCCAAGAGCAGGAATAACTCTGCTATCATCTTTAATCTCCTTGCCGAAGATCTCAATTGCATTGCCAGTGATGAGGAAGACAACTCCCTTGTCAATCAGCTCCTCAATTCTTGCCTTGTGAGGTCTGAGTAGTTCGATAACTTGTTCTTGTTTGCGCTCAGATAGGCAACCAAGATATATCATATCTACATCGTCTGTAACAAAGGCTGGCGTCGTATCGTGTCCAGTTTTAATAATTTCGAGCTCAGTGCTGGAGCGCTCAAGGTATTCAATATTATAGCTTTCTGCGTAGATGTTGCAGAGTTCGGGGTAGAGGAATTCAATCTTCTTCATTACTTGGCCTCCTTTACATCTACGGTATTGTTACCGTCTTGGTTGAAATAGTCGATGCTACCGACTACCTTGCTAGGATCATCACCATTCAGCTCCATAGCTCTTGCAACAATGGCATCTCGCCACTTGCCGCCCTTGCGAACATAGTCGATTTCGAAGAGAACATATACCTTCTCAATGCCCTCGGTATCTATGAACTGTGGTACGAGGTCATCGTCTTCAACACACACGATTTTCTCCTCAGGAATACCTGCGAGCAGGAGCCTCAACTTGTGGTTGAGGAACATGTGACCTGCACAGACAATCTTCTTGATATTAGGACTGTTCAGGAATTCGTAGTCTGTCTCATAGATCCAGGTCAGGGTCTCTGAAGGATGGTTCTTGTCCTGAACCTCATCCATGCATAATACTACTTCCTTAATAGATGGTTCCTTGGCCATGTACTCGAATACAGTCGAAGCAGCACTGACATTCTGGCTCTTGGTACCATATGTGTGGTATTCTATGCCGTTGTATTTGATGCAGGATTCTCTAATTTTGGTAACTTTCTGACTTGCCATGAATTCAGCAAGATCATCAGATCCGAATCCGATTTCACGTAGCAGTGCTACAGCTGATAGAACATTGGAAGCGTTGAAGATCGTTTCTGAGATAAGAGGGTATGTAGTGACTTTCTTGCCCTCACGAATAGCGATTGTTCTGCCATCAAGATCAACAGACTCTGCATAATACTTGCAGTCTGGAGTCTTGAAGTCACAACCTGTGCAGTAGAAGTCGCCGATATGTCTATATAATCTATAGTTATATTTAATCTCTCCGCCACACCTTGGACATACCCAAATATCTTTAACTCTATTAGTGAACGGATCAGTATGAGGATCTGCCATACCATAGAATATTCTCTTGGTACCAGTTGTTGCGGCGAGTTCTGAACTGATAGGATCGTTGGCATTAAGTATTGCAGTAACGCTAGAACCTAGATGTTGGAAAGTGTGCTCAATGCAATCGAATATGTATTCAGGATGACCATTACGACGGAGCGAATCCTTGGAAACATTAGTAACAAGGATGTAGTTAGGCTTGATCATCGACATTGTTTCGTCCAGAGTCTTCTCGTCCGCTTCGAGTACGGCTGCATCAGACTTGCACTTATTGAAGATGCTAACACCTCTCATTAGGTTGAGGCAGTATCCTGCGTGCAAATTAGCACCCCAATCGTTAAATGTAACCTTGTAGCCAGCTTGAACCAGTTTCTTATACACAAGAGCTGAGGTAGTAGTCTTGCCATTGGTTCCTGTAATGGTAATTACGAGTTTTGGCTTGGCAACCTTAACGAGGAATTCAGGGCAGAGCTTGAATGCCAAGTGACCAGGCCAGTCGTCACGACCATCACCCTTAATTTTTCTATTAATAAAATCTACGAATTTAGCTGCCCATAGGGCAAAATAAAATCTTAACATTTCGTCTCCTTAATGCTCATATTTAGCAGTACTATTGTACCACATCTTGTGTTATGGGTGAACAAAAAGTAGCATATATATTGAGAAAATGGTGGTCACAGAACTGATAAATATGATAGAATACTTACGTTAATAATTATTAGTATGAAAAGGTGTTTATTATGAAGAATATTTTTATTGATGAAAGGCCGGTTAAAGACCCTACACTCGGTCATGCGATTTTTTCTTTCGCAGCACTGATTGCTGTTATGGCAGTTGGTATTATCGTCTTCAAGGTAGACCCACATATTCCTATGTTCGTAGGCGTTATCATCGCAGCTATTGTTGCAATGAGTCTTGGATTCAAGTGGGACAACATCGAGAAGATGATGGTAGATGGAATCAGCAAGGCTATGCAATCTATTCTGATTCTGGCAATCGTTGGTATGATGGTAGGCGTATGGCTGCTGTCAGGTACTATCCCAACAATGATTTATTATGGACTCAAGCTTCTATCACCGAAGATCTTCCTCATTGCAGCAGTACTGATTTGCTCAATCACCTCACTGGCAACAGGTACTTCATGGGGAACAATGGGAACTATGGGACTTGCTCTTATCGGAATTGGTAACGGACTTGGAATGCCAATCGGACCAACAGCAGGTGCCGTTCTTGCGGGAGCTTACTTTGGCGACAAGATGTCACCTCTGTCAGATACAACTAACCTAGCACCAGCAATGGCAGGAACTGATGTATTCTCACATGTTAAGTACATGATCAAGTCAACAACAATTGCATATGTCATTTCTCTGATTATCTTCGGAGTATATGGATTCATGCATGCAACAACAGGCAACATCGATACATCTCAAGCACAGGTGCTGATGGATGGTATTGCTAACAACTTCAACGTTAATCCACTGCTGCTCTTACCTCCGCTGGTAGTAATCGCTGCAATTGCACTCAAGATTCCAGCAATTCCAGGTATTGTTCTTGGACTGATTACAGGAGCTATTCTGGCACCATTATTCCAGGACGGAGCAAACTTTGGAGCAATCCTGGATGTAGCGCGTAACGGATTTGTATGTGAGACTGAGATTGCTTCTCTGAACGATCTGCTGTCAACAGGTGGACTCATGAACATGGCAAGTTCCATTCTGATGACTGTAATCGCTATGATGTTCGGCGGTATCATGGAAGACACTGGACAGCTCGCAGTTATCATCGAGGCCCTGACCAAGCACATTAAGAGTGACGCTGGACTTGTCGGAGCAACAGAAGTTACTTGCGTTCTTTCCAATGTAGTAATGCCAGAACAGTACATTTCCATCCTAGTACCAGGAAGAATGTTTGCACCTGCATATCGCAAGGCGGGATTACATCCTAAGTGCCTGTCCAACGCCCTCGAGGCAGCAGGAACAGTTACATCTTGCCTCGTTCCTTGGAACACTTGCGGAATGTTCATCATGGCTACGCTCGGAGTATCAACTATTCAGTATGCACCATGGGCAGTATTTAACTACCTAATGCCAATCGTATGTGTTGTTATGGCATACATGGGAATGACTGTTACTAAGATGACTCCAGAGGAGCAGGCTAGAGCAGACGCAGGCAAGATTGTTAGCTAATAAAGTAGGACAATAAATATATTCAACATATTGAAATAAATAAGTTTGAAGCTGTCAAATAAAACGTTTGACAGCTTCTTTTTATTGTGTTATTATAGTGCGGTATGAAAGAGAACATTGGCACAGTTCAATATGCGAGCATGCTCTATGACTTCTACGGTGCACTCCTTAGTGAGAATCAACTTGAGGTCATGACAATGTATCATGAGGACAACCTGAGTCTGTCCGAGATTGCGGACGAACTTGGGATGACCAGACAGGCTGTGCATTATACACTTAAGAAGGCCGAGGCCAAGCTAGAGGAATATGATAACAAGCTAGGACTCGTTGAGAGCTACCGCGTTAACCAAGAACGCGCAGACAAGATTGTAAATTCGCTGCGTGATTTGGCCGTAGATGAGGAACAGCTCGAGCCGATAATTAAGATGATAGAGGAATTAGCTGAGTAATGGCATTTGAAGGATTATCTGAGAAATTACAATCCGCATTCAAGGATCTGAGGGGACAGGGAACGATTTCCGAGAAGGATTTCGATGACGCAATGCGTGCTGTCAAGATGGCACTTCTTGAGGCGGACGTTAACTTCAAGGTTGTTAAGGACTTCGTTGCAACAATCAAGGAGAAGGCTATCGGACAGGGCGTTATGACAAGTCTCTCGCCTGACCAGATGGTTATCAAGATTGTTAAGGATGAGCTTGTCGATATGATGGGCGGATCCGGCAGCAAGTTAACCTATTCACCAAGTGGTTTTACCGTGTTGATGCTGGTAGGACTGCAGGGTACAGGTAAGACAACCACTGCAGGTAAGCTGGCTAGCTATCTCAAGCAGTGTGGCAAGCAACCTATGCTGGCTGCGTGCGACGTATACAGACCTGCAGCTATCGATCAGTTGCAGGTTGTTGGTAAGGCAGTTAACACTCCAGTATTCACAATCGAGGGATCCAAGGATCCTGAGAAGATTGCGAATGAGGCAGTCAAGGAAGCTCAGAGAAAGGGCTGCAATGTACTGATTGTCGATACAGCTGGACGTCTGCAGATAGATGAAGAGCTCATGGATGAGCTCAAGGTTCTCAAGAAGTCAATTCATCCACATGAGATACTGCTCGTAATCGACGCACTCATGGGTCAGGATGCTGTTAACACCGCATCGGGATTTAATGATGCACTCGGCGTTGATGGTATCATCATGACCAAGATGGATGGTGACTCAAGAGGCGGTGCCGCTCTCTCAGTTAAGGCGGTTACCGGCAAACCTATCAAGTTCATGGGAACAGGTGAGAAGTACAACGCTCTCGAACCTTTCCATCCTGATAGAATAGCTTCAAGAATCCTCGGAATGGGCGATGTAATGTCGCTCATCGAGCAGGCAGAGAATGCTTACGACGAGGAAGAGGCAAGAAAACTCGAGGAGAAGATTAGAAAGAACAGATTCGACCTCGATGACTTCCTCGGACAGATGAAGCAAATCAACAAATTTGGCGGTTTGGCCAAAATCATCGATATGATTCCTGGTATCTCGGCTGATGCCAAGAAGGACGTAGACATCGAGGCGGGCAAGAAAGAGCTCAAGAAGATGGAAGCAATCATTACATCGATGACCAAGAAAGAACGTCAAGATCCTTCAGTTCTCAATGCTTCTAGACGTAAGAGAATCGCAGCAGGTAGCGGTACTGATGTACAGTCAGTTAACCAGCTGATTAAGAAGTACGAAGAGATGAAGAAGATGACCAAAATGTTATCTAATCCTAAGAAGGCGAAGGGAATGCTGCGCAATCTCGGCTTATAATTTTCCATTCTACTTCGTCAGAATGCATTCTCAATCGCTTACGTACGACATAGTACGCGCGCTCAATCGAATTCATTCTTTCTCGTATAATGAAAGATTATTACGCCGATATAAACAATAATTATTTTTAAAAATTACATAAAAAAGGAGAACAAAAATGGTAAAGATTAGACTTAAAAGAATGGGAGCACACAAGAAGCCTTTCTACAGAGTAGTAGTAGCAGATTCAAGAACACCTAGAGATGGTAAGTTCATCGAGGAGATCGGAACTTATGATCCAATGAAGGATCCAGCTGAAATCATTATCGACGCTGAGGCTGCTAAGAAGTGGCTTGAGAATGGTGCACAGCCTACAGATACAGTTAGAGCTCTTCTGAAGAAGGCAGGCGCTATCAAATAAGAAAGGACGTAACAATGGCTAATCTAGTAGAAGTAATTGCTAGAGCGTTGGTGTCCAAGCCTGACGAGGTCAATGTTACCGAAGAAATTGACGGCAAGAATATAGTTGTTAAATTGCGTGTTGCGGATGAAGATATCGGTAAAATTATCGGTAAGTCCGGACGTATCGCAAAGGCTTTGCGTACAGTAGTCAAGGCTGCCGCAATTAAACAGAATCTGAGAGTCACGGTAGAAATTGTTGAAGACTAGGGACCAATCAGAGCTAGTAAATATCGGCAGAATTACCTCTGCAGTTGGCCTCCGCGGTGAGGTCAGAGTAACAGGAGATTCTGAAAATTTGAGGGAGGGCAAGGTCCTCCTTCTTCGTCGTGGCAAACAGGAAATGGAGCTGGATTGTGTTTCGGTAAGATACCAGAAGAACAGCCCAATTATTCGCGTTGAGGGAGTGAATGACAGAAATGCTGCCGAGGAGCTCCGCGGATATGAGGTGTTCATTAGGGCTACAGAACTTGATGAGCTGCCGGAAGGACAGCACTATGTAATGGACATAGTGGGATATAGGGTGCATGATATTGCCAGCGGCAATGGTATTGGTGTCCTGAAAGATGTTATCCAGAATACAGCACAGAATGTTTTGGATATTGAGACTGATGGCGGCAAACAGATTCTCGTTCCTGCTGTTGATGCTTTCATGAGGGGCATCGATGACGATAACGAGACAATTAACGTAGAATTGATACCTGGTTTTATAGATGAAGATTAGCATTCTTACTATCTTCCCTGAAATGTTTGAGACGCTCAAGATGAGCATGATGGGAAGAGCTATAGACAACGGAATAATTGAGCTCAATCTAATAGATATTAGAGATTATACGGAGGACAAGCATAACAGAGTAGACGACACTCCTTATGGTGGAGGAGCAGGCATGGTTATGCAGGTTCAGCCTATAGTTGACGCGTTTAATTCGAATGGCTGCGGTGGCAAAGTTGTGTATATGTCACCAAGAGGTACAATGCTCGACGGCGATATGGCTAAGTCCATTGCAGAACTCGACGAGCTGACAATACTCTGTGGTCATTACGAGGGTGTTGATCAGAGAGCACTGGATATACTGCAAGTCGAAGAAGTGTCGATAGGTGACTATGTACTGACGGGCGGCGAATTGCCTGCAATGGTGCTGATTGACACGGTTGCGAGATTCATTGATGGCGTCCTTGCTAGCGAGGAATCCGTAGTAGATGAGTCTATATATTCAGGCCTTCTTGAGTATCCACAGTATTCCAAGCCTAGGGAAATCGAAGGTATGGAGGTTCCTGAAATACTGCTCTCAGGCAATCATCAAGAGATTGATTTGTGGAGATGGGAACAGTCGCTTGCGCTTACTAAAGAGCAGAGACCGGACTTGTTCAAAACGTATATTGATGGGATAGGCAAACTCAGCAAGAAAGAACAGAAAATTCTGGACAAATATAGATAACGCAAATAGCACAAAATATGGTAATAATATAGCCTTTCGGTAAATATATGTTGTACCGGAAGGCTTTTTATTGTACAATATATTAGGTTTATTGGGTTGTTATGTGACCTGGGATAGAGATGATTGATGAAGAATAGGAAACTTATTGCCGGAGTAATTGGATATGGAGCACTGATACTAATCTGTGTGCTAGTAGTATACGTTATTCCGTCTGTTCGCGGTATGTTGGTAAGTACATATTTAGCTGAGCAGGGAGAAATCAATCTAACCGATGAAGTTCAGGCATACGTTGTTAGGAACGAGAAGGTCTACGTAACTAAGAAGGCAACCAATGTGAAGCGTGTTGCAGACACAGGCAAGCTGTACAAAGCAGGCAGCAAGATTGTAGACATGTCTGGAGAAGGGGTTCCTTCTAGCGGCGATACTTATTCACAGATACTGAGTCGTCTTGGCAAGAAGGTTAAGAAAACAACATCTGGCAACACCAAGGACGCAGGATATATAGAGTATAAGGTTGACGGAGCAGAACAGGCTCTTAGACTATCAGAAATAAACAAACTCAAGCATGACGACTATGATAATTATGCAAGCCTGAGCCTCAAAGCTGCCGCTAAGGGTCAGTGTGCACCAGGAGATCCTATTTTCAAAGTCGTTAAGAATGGCATGTACTATCTCGTCATTTATGTTAATCCAGAGGATGGCGAGCGCTATTACGAAGGTAATACAGTTAAGGTATCTGTAAAGGATACCGACATTACGGCCAAAATTCATTCCGTTAAGAAAGGCAAGACTGAGACTAGAGTTGTTCTGAAGTGCGGAATGATGTACGATGGCTGCCTCACGGACCGCAAGGTAGATATTGTTGTAACAACATCTGGCGCCAAGGGTCTCAAGCTCGAGGATAAGAGCATTGTTACTAAGGACAAGAAACAGGGTGTTCTTGTTAAGAACAAGGTAGGCAATTACATATTCAAACCAATATGCATTAAGGCAGACGATGGTGAGAATTGTGTTGTCTATCAGGATATATACATGGATGAGAACAGCAACTTCGTAGAGACGATTTCGATATACGATGAAATAGTTGCCTCACCAACCAAGAAAGACGTTAAGGAATCCGATTAGATGAGCATTCAGGAGAGATACAACGAAATCATTCAGCGCAAGGATGCAGCTGCAATCCGTAGCGGTCGTAGACCTTGTGACGTAACACTTGTAGCTGTTACTAAGACGCATCCTTACAATGAACTGAATGAGGTTATTGATGCTGGTGCTACAGATATCGGTGAGAACAAAGTTCAGGAAGTACTGGAGAAATATGAAGATGTAAAACCAGTTCGCTGGCATCTTATTGGACACCTCCAGACTAACAAGGTTAAGAGCATTGTTGACAAGGTAGTGATGATTCATTCAGTTGATTCACTGCATCTTGCCCAGGAGATAGATAAGAGAGTTGCTGCAATTGGTAAGAAGATGGACATCCTGATTCAGATCAATTCAGCAATGGAAGAGACCAAGACAGGCATCTCTGCAGCGGATCTTAAGACACTGTGCGAGGATATATGCAGAGAATGCGAGAATGTACGCATCTGCGGTCTCATGTGCATACCGCCAATCGCCGCTACTCCAGAGGACAACAGACCTTACTTCCAGCAAGCCAAGGCTTTGTTTGATGAAATGAAGACCTGGGGACTGCCTGCGGATAGATGTAAGCCAACAGAGCTGTCAATGGGAATGTCAGGTGACTTCGAGGTAGCAATCGAAGAAGGCGCAACAATTGTTAGAGTAGGTAGTTCGATATTCGGACCACGTAATTATAGATAGGAAGGAGACGCTATGGGCGCTAAGGATTTTTTCAACAAGCTGATAGGAATCGAGGACGATCCAGATGGCATCGAGATCACTCAGGAAGAAATCGATAGAGAAAGGGAGAGAATGGCTGCTGCCAAGGCAGGTGATATTGCAGAACCAATGAATGCTACACCTACAGGAATTAGCCACAATGCCTTTAACGAGGTAGTACCACCAATGGATTTTAGCCAGCCTGAACCAGTTGCTGAGAGAAAAATGTCAATGAATCAGTCCAGCCAGTTCAAGATGGTAGTAATTGAGCCTAAGAGCCTCGAGGAGTGCAGAAAACTCGTAGACAATCTGAGAGCTCGTAAGCCGGTTATCATAAATCTGGAGAGAGTCGAGACAGATCTGGCCCGCAAGATGTTCGACTTCCTTGGAGGAGCAACATATGCTTTGTCAGGCAATGTACAGAGGGTAACACAGAATATCTTCATTTTTGCTCCTAATAATGTTAATATTAATGCGAAATTGGATAGGACGACAGAGGCTAGTGCTTCCGGTTCATCTAGCCCATGGAAATAAAGAAAGGTAAGGTACCATACTATGATTATGCCAATTGATATCGATAAGAAAGAATTTTCACGCGACAAGAGAGGCTACAATTCCAGAGAGGTAGATGAATTCCTGGATCTCATCGTTGTAGATTATGAGAAGGTTCTGAATGACAACAGATCCATGGCTCATAAGATCAAAGCTCTTGAGAAGCAGCTCGAAGAATCACAGAAGTCAGATACAGCTATGATTGATACTCTGCAGACAGCTAAGAAGCTGATGGCTGACATCTCTGCAAGTGCTGAGAGAAGAGCTGAGCTGATGATGAGAGATGCTGAACTCGAGGCTGAGAACATTCTGATGGATGCCAAGGTAAGCATTAAGAAGCTGAATGATGAGCACACAATTCTTTCAACTAAGGTTGCAAGACTGAGAAAGAACCTGAAGAGAATGCTGGAGACAGAGCTGGCAGAGCTCGAGAGTGATCAGTATGATCTCCTGCCGGATGTTGACCTTAGTGACATCAATACTGCTAAGGCAGAGCCGGAGGTCGCTCCTGCTAAGACAATCGTTATTAACGAGACAGTAGTTGAGGAACAGGTTAAGGGAGACGAGACACTGCTCGAGGATCTCTTTGATGCAATGGAGAGTTCATCTGAATCTGAAGATGTTGCTACAGCTGTAGAAGAGGATGCTGCTGAATTCACAGTTCCTCCTGTAACAGATCTTGAGCATGCAACTATCTCAGACCTTTCAGAGAGTCTGAAGAGGATGGCTGAACAGCCAGCATCACTTAACGATACAATTATCCTTAAGTAATTGATCATAATGCAACCCAGCCCTAGTTCAGTTATTTACTGAGCTAGGGTTTTGCATTAAGGAGGAGATATCTATGAAAAAGAAACTAGTAACAATTTTGCTTACATTAAGTTTAGTGTTCTCATTCATGCCTGCTGTAACATTTACAGCATTTGCAGAGAGTGGATTATATGACGGTAAGATCGTAGTGCTGCATTCCAATGACGTACATGGACAGATTGACGGATATCAGTACATGGCAGGACTTAAGGCAAAGTATAAAGCGCTTGGCGCTGACGTTATCTTGGCAGACGCTGGCGACTACAGCCAGGGTTCTATTTACGTAAGTGATTCCAAAGGCGCATCAGCTGTAGAGCTAATGAATGCTGCCGGCTATGACGTAGCAACGCTGGGCAATCATGAATTTGACTATGGCTATGAGCAGCTGGTTAAAAACCTCAAGGCTGCTAATTTCAAGGTTGTTTGTGCGAATGTTTTATATAACGACAAACAAGCTTTTCCTGGAACAGTAGTAATAGAAAAGGGCGGAGTGAAAATCGGATTCTTCGGTATTGATACACCTAAGGCACAAACAACTGTAAATCCTGCAATTATCAAAGGCGTAGAATTCCTTGGTGGAGAGGAATTTGAAAAGTGCATAAAGGACCAGATTGATGCTCTAAAGGAGGCAAAAGCTGATATTATCATTGGTCTGACTCACTTAGGCGTAGACGCTGAATCTGTTCCATATAGAACAGATGAGGTCTTCAAGGACGCAGCTGCTATGGGCGTTGACATTTTAATAGATGGCCATTCGCACACCGTAATGACAGAGGGCGAAAAGGAAGAGCCTATTCAGTCAACAGGAACAAAGTTTGCTAACATTGGTGTTGTTGTAATTGACAAGGAGACTAAGACAATAATAAGAAACAAATTGGTTGATCTGAAGGATAAAAAAGACCACTACTACAAGGATCTAATTGTCGACAAGAATGTTAAGACTGTATCACAGAGAATTACTGATGCAGTTGATGCTGAGTATGGACAGGTGTTTGCAACTTCAGATGTTACATTAAATGGTGAAAAAGCAGCAAATCCTGAAAAGGGAATCGTTAACGGTAACCGTGATGGCGAAACTAACAACGGAGATTTGATTACAGATGCTATGTTATGGTCGGTGAAGAAAACAGACGGAATAAAGGATGTTGACGATGATCATATCGTTGCAATTAACAATGGTGGAGGAATCCGAGCTGCAATCGAACCTGGCGATGTTACAAAGGCAATGATTAAAACAGTCATGCCATATGGCAATACTGTTGCAGTTGCCTATGTATCAGGCGAGACTCTCTTAGAGGCATTGGAGGCTTCAACATTCTGCACACCTGAGGCTGTAGGTGGGTTCCCACAGATTGCAGGAATGAAAATTGTCATTAATACCGCTCCTAAGTATGATGCAAATGACTCAACATATCCTGGTTCAACATACTATGGACCTAAGACAATCAACAGAGTTGCTATCGAGTCCGTTAATGGTAGGCCATTCAATCCTAATGATAAATACGCTGTAATAACTAATAACTTCTGTACTAGTGGTGGAGACACATACTATGCGTTCGCATCAGCAGAGACAAAGTTTGACACAGGTATTACAGATGCAGAAGCAGTTATGGACTATATCACCACAGAACTCGGTGGAGTTATTGGACAGCAGTATGCAGAGCCACAAGGTAGAATTGCAATTGTAAACGTTGCGCTTGCAAAACCAAAACTTAAGATAAAAGCTGCTAAGAAAAAATTCACTGCAAACTGGGCTAAGGTTAAGAACGCTGATGGATATGCAGTACAGTATGATAAAAACAAGAATTTTAATAATGCTAAGACAGTTATAGTAAAGGCTAATAAGGCAACAGTTAAAAAACTGAAAGCTGGCAAGTATTATGTTAAGGTAAGAGCTAGCAAGACTGTTACAGGAGTCAGGTGCTATTCATCATGGTCCAAGGCTCAGACTGTAAAGGTTAAATAGTGTTTAACTTGAACAATAATTAGAAAAGTGGTCGCAATAGCGGCCACTTTTTTCGTGGGCTCATTTTTGGTATACTTTATATATGTTTATATATCCAATTATTGTGGCTTTAATAATTGCGGCTGATCAGTTTACGAAGGTAATGGTTCGTAGCAATATCTCGCTGGGAGAGAGAATTCCGGTTATTGGTAACTGGATGAATTTTACGTACATCCGTAACGAGGGTACGGCCTTCAGTATGTTCAGTGGCAATGTACTGGTAACGGTTGTTCTAACAAGTATATTGCTGGTTGTATGCGCTGTTTTTATTGTGCAGGAGATTAAGGCTGGTGAGAAATTCATGGCGATATGCCTTACCTGCATACTGGGCGGCGGACTCAGTAATATGTTCGATAGACTATATTTTGGATATGTTACAGATATGATTAGCTGTGGTAGCTTCGCAATATTCAATGTTGCAGATATGTTCGTAACATGTGGCTGCATTATTGCGATAATATATGTTTTGGCAACGTTCAAGAAGGAAGAAGGTAACCGGAATGAGTAGCGAAGAGATGAAACAATTCCAGTGCGGAATCAATCCGGAGACCGAGGAAGATGCTATCAGACTCATTGTACCTGCTGAAGATGATGGCACTAGACTTGATGCGATTGTTGGCAGGAACATGGAAGAAATATCTAGAAGTTATGCAGCTCAGTTAATCGAGAAGGGTTGCGTATCATATAGAACTGCGGCTGACAGAGAGAAAGCTGCAGTGTTTACCGTTGTAACCAGCAAGAAGAAGAAACTGGCTGCAGGAGACGAACTCCTGATAGAGTTGCCTGAACCTGCATCTCTTGACGTGACTCCAGAGAACATTCCGCTGGATATCGTATATGAAGATGAGGACGTTATAGTGGTCAATAAACCTCGTGGCATGGTGGTTCATCCTAGTGCAGGCAATTGGACAGGTACATTGGTTAATGCCATTATGTATCACTGCGGCGACTCACTTTCGTCGATTAACGGTGTTATTAGACCTGGAATTGTTCATAGAATAGATAAGGATACTTCGGGTCTCTTGATGATAGCTAAGAATGACATGGCACATGAATCTCTTGCTGAACAACTCAAGGTGCACTCTGTTACAAGGGAATACACGGCTCTTGTTTATGACAACATCAAGGAAGATGAACTCACCATCAACGAGCCAATTGGACGTGATGAAAGAAATCGTCTAAGGCGAGCAGTATGGGGATCTGCACACAAGGAAGCCGTTACGCATATTCGTGTGTCAGCGAGATATGGCAAGTACACTTTGGTCAAAGCAAGACTTGAAACCGGAAGAACTCATCAAATTAGAGTGCATATGGCATATATTAAGCATCCACTGGTTGGAGACGAGCTGTATGGCCCTAAGAACCAACCGGACAAGTTCATGGGAGTAGAGCTCAAGGGACAGTTCTTGCATGCCGGTGTGCTAGGATTCAAACATCCAAGGACAGGCGAATACATGGAGTTCTGCAGGGAAATGCCTGCTAATTTGAAGGCAATAATAGATAAGCTGGAGAGTGAATAGTTTTTTTAGCGACCCAAGAGGGTCGCTTTTGTTATCGCACAATATATTTATGATTATCGCACGAAATTATTGAATAAAATGTACGATTATGCTATTATCCTTTTGGGAGGTGGGGTTAATGACAGTCACTGCTACTGAATTTAAAATGAATTTTGGTAAATACTTGGAGCTGTCCAGAGACGAAGATATTTTTATTACCAAGAATAATAGAACTATAGCAAGAGTTAGTAACCCGGCTAGTGATAGAGTGGCTAGTTTGAATGCTATTGCAGGTATTGCAAGCTCCTATTATAGCAATCTTTCAGATGACGATATTAAGGAAAGAAGGCTGGCAAGACAGTGATGAGGCTGATGTTTGATACCAATGTCATTGTTGATATTTTGTTGAAAAGAGAACCGCATTATGCGGATTCTTATTTGGCTGTACTCAATTGTATTGAGAATGGCGATTGGTGTAGCTTCCCCGTGTCAGCTACGGCAGATATATATTATCTGATAAAGGATCTTGATCAACCCAAGGAACAGATGAGATATTTGGGAAATGTTTTTAATGAAATATCTGATGTTCTAGGAAGAGACTATGAGGAAGCCTTAAATAGTCCCATGAAAGATTTTGAAAATGCGTTAATTGCAACTGTTGCCAGAAGACAGAGAGCGGATTATATTATTACGAGGAACACAAGAGATTATATTATGTCTCCGGTTCAAGCAATCACACCGGCAGACTTTAACAGAATGTAGATGGCGTATGACGGCATAGTTACATATGGAATAGCGAAGGAACTGGAGGATAGGATAGTCCTCGGTAAGATAGAGAAGGTCTATCAACCTGGTCCAGAAGAACTCTTAATGCACATTCACACCAAGAATGGGAATGTGCGTCTTTTCATGTCTTGTAACAGCATGTCGGCAAGAGTGTGCCTGACCGAGAATAGATATGCCAATCCGGATCAACCGCCTACGTTCTGCATGCTGATGAGAAAACACGTGCAGAGTGGTCGCATCACTGCGGTAAGACAGAAGGATAGCGAAAGAATTATTGAGATCGATATCGAGGCTCAGAATGAGCTGGGCTTTAATGTCTGCAAGAGACTGATCATTGAGATAATGGCCAAGCACAGCAACATTATTCTTGTAGATATCGAATCAGGCAAGGTGATAGACAGCATCAAGCGTATCAGCATCGATGTCAACAGATATCGCCAGCTCCTGCCGGGCATCGTATATCAGTATCCGCCTGAGCAGGATAAGATAGGATTTCATCAGGTGAGTGAAGACACCAATCTTCCTCATGATGACAAAGCACTGATGAATAAGATTGGCGGTATATCTCCGGCTATTGCTAGAGAAATGCTATATGAGTGCGTGGCTAGATCAGATGCAAGTATCAACTCTACAAGGCCGGCTGACAGACTGGTAGAAATCGTTAAGTCCATTAATGAGGGAACGTACCAGCCAAGAATATATATGGATGAAGAGGGCGCTCCTAGAGAGTTCCATCTAACAGAACTGCATGAACTTGAGGGCGTTGAGACAATGGAGTTTGACACTATCAATGAATGCGTCGAGTATTTCTATGCCAATAGAGACAGCAGCAACATGGTTCGCCAAAAGAGCGTACCTCTGCTCAAGACCGCTCAGGCAGCGCTCGACAAGGCGAGACTCAAGAAGAAGAAACTGTCTGAGGATCTACTCAAGGCTGAGAACTCTGAACAGTACAAACTGTACGGCGAACTGCTCACTGCTAATATTCATCTCGTTAAACCAGGTGCAAAGAGCGTTAAGCTGATTAACTATTATGATGGTCAGGAAATTGAAGTACCTCTAGATGAGAAGATTAGTGCGGCTAAGAATGCTCAGAAATATTTCAAGAAATATTCCAAGGCCAAGACTGCGATTCATGAGAAACAAGCACAGCTGGCTGATAACGAGATAGATATTACTTATCTTGAATCGGTTGTTCAGAATATCGAAGCCGCCACTACTGAGGAAGGCCTAGATGCAATTCGAGATGAGCTGCAGGAGACTGGATATGTTAAGCGTAGAGCCAAGATAGCTCAGCGCAAGAAGAAGAGCAAACCGGAACCTATCAAGTATACGCTGTCTGATGGTACTACGGTGCTGGTAGGAAAGAATAACATAGAGAACGATTATCTAACGATGAAGTTTGCCTCCAAGACAGACGTGTGGATGCATACCAAGGATATTCCCGGATCTCACGTCATCATCAGACTGGAGGATGGTCGCAATGTGGATGACCTACCTGCAGAAATCATATATGAGGCAGCAGCCATTGCTGCATATCACAGTAAGTACAAGGGTGGTGAGAATGTTCCGGTTGACTATGTACCGGTGAGATACGTCAAGAAACCGGCTGGCGCCAAGCCCGGCTACGTGATATTCACGCACAACCAGACTGTGTACGTAACACCGAAAATACCACAATAAAAAGGAAAGGGAAGCAATCCCTTTCGCTTATTTTTATCTATTCTATATTCTGTACTTGTTCGCGGATTTTCTCGATTTCGGCTTTGAGGTCGAGCATCATTGATGTGATTTCCTTGTCGTTGGACTTGGATCCAATGGTGTTGGCTTCGCGGTTCATCTCTTGGATGAGGAAGTCAATCTTCTTGCCGATGGACTCATCGCTGCCTTTTAGGAATTCTCTCAGCTGTGAGATGTGAGAATCCAGTCTAACTAGCTCCTCGGTGATGTTGGCCTTGTCGGCGAAGATTGCTGCTTCGAGTGCAATGCGTTCTTCAGGAACCTCTGCAGCTCCATCGAGCAACTCTTCGATTCTTGCCTTGAATTTGGCAGCGTATTCCTTTTCGAGTTCAGGCGCTCTTGTCTCTATCTTGCTGCGAATATCTGCAATAATGTCGGCACGCATTGCGATATCTGCTACAAGCTTTTGTCCTTCTGTCTCTCGCATTGCTGTGATGCTGTCGATTGCTTTGTTTGTTGCATCGAGAAGGGCGGATAGGAGTGCATCTTCATCTTCCTCAGCGGATACACCAGTGATTACATCTGGCATTTTGGCAATGAGAGATAGGGATACCTGATCTTCGAACAGACCAAAATCAAGTGTGTCGGAAAGTTCGTGAAGAACGTCATAATAGCGCTTGGCTAGAGCGGCATCCAGTCTAATATCAGTATCGCTAGTGCCAAAACTGTCTACGCTAACACTAACCTCAATCTTACCTCTAGATAAGCCTGCCTTTACTGCTGCCTTGATTTTCTCCTCTGCGAATGAGAATCGTCTTGGCATTTTTACGAAGATGTCACAGTATCTATGATTGACTGCTTTAATCTCGACTGTGATGGTCTTTACGTCGTCTTGGTACTCACCACGACCATATCCTGTCATACTTCTAATCATACGAAAGTCTCCTTGTATCTGTATTTATCTTCTGATCTTTCGGATAGAATTAGTTTAACACGAAGTGGCACCAATATGTTGGTAAATTTGCTAATTTGTGGTATATTTATTATGTATAATTATGATGCGCAGACTATGTATCTACAGGGGGATTTAATTGTGACTCTCAATGCTACAGTTATTTACATCGTGTTGGCAATAATAGTGCTTGCAATCATCGTTGTGGCAGCTTTGCACATTAAGGATACCAAGCGCAGCGAGGATGTTGAGACTGAGGATCGCAGCATTCTGGATGCTCTGCTCGATGAAATAAGAGAAAAGGAAGATGAAGATGTAGATGAAACTGCATCTAATGTTGATGTTGCCAGGCAGCAAGAAATCGAAGATAAGCTTCGCGAAGAACAAGATAGATATGCCGATGAAACAAGAAGGCTGAATGAAGAAAACGAGAAGCTGAAGAGACAACTCGAAGAATCTGCAAAGTATACCAAGCAACTCGATATGAGACATATGCAGAGGGCAATCCAGCTTGCTGAACAGAACAAATCCCTTAAAGAACAGATTAGCAAATTAAGAACAGAGTACTCTAGCGAACTTGAGGCTGAAAAGAAAGAGTTTGCTAAGAATATTGAAGAAGAGAAGAAAGAATTTATTAAACAGTACGCTGTAGCCCATCAGCTGAGCAATACTGCACAGATGGACCTAGAGACACAGAGAAGAGCTTTCTCTAAAAAACTTAAAGAGAGTAAGGCAATTGTGTCACAGCAACTCGATAATACATATGAAGAAGTTTCCAAGCTGGTAGAGAATGAACGTCTCGAGCTGTTACACAAACAGGACATCGAGCGTCTTGAAATCGCTCAGAGAAACAATACAGAAAAGGGCGCTTACAGAAAGATGCTGGCAGATCTCAACGAAGAGAACACAGCACTCGAGAAACAGCTTGATGAGGAGAGACTGGCATATGCACAGAAACTCTACGAAGCTAGAAAGAACTTCGAGACCAGGCTCAAGGCTGAGAAGATTAGCAATGCTAAGTTGGTTGCAGCTGTAGCACAGAACGTAGAGGAATATGCTGGCTATGAGGGCAGGGGCCCAGAACCTGTTGAGGTTGATCCTGAGGTTACTATTACCAGCTATGCAGAGCCTGAAGCCATCCCATATATGAGACGTGACAAGAAGGAAGAACAAGAACCACAGAAGGATAGCACCAAGCTAATCTTTGCTGAGGAAGGTGTTGTTAACCTCAAACTTGTTATGAAGGACTCAGTTAAGAAGCTCGAGGCAATTGTTCGCAAATATGGTGTTGGTATCTCACTGCAATTTGGCGAGATGCCTGATCCAATTGTTTATGCTGATTCCAAGGCTATTAACACAATGGCGGTTAGCCTTGTATATGATGTTGCAGAAGCTGCATACAGAAATTCAACAATCGTGATGTTCGTTAGACAGCTGGGAGCATCTAAATATGGCAGAGGAGAATATGAGTACTCCTGCACATATGTTGGCGATCCGGTTGAAATGCACTTAGGACCAATCAATGCACTGAATGGCAGCTATGAAACACGTGATAACGATGATCGCAGCAAAACTGTAACGGTTAAATTCAGATTCGAGTTAAGATAGACGAGGTAGTGAGATGAGTAATACTATGGGAAAGCTGTACGTTATCAGCGGACCATCTGGAACAGGTAAAGGAACTATATGCGCTGATCTTCTCAAGGATTACAACAATGAGTTCTCGGTGTCAATGACAACAAGAGCGCCTCGTGTTGGCGAGGAAGAAGGCAAACACTACTTCTTCGTTAGCAAGGAAGAGTTCCAGGAGAATATCGATAAGGATAATTTCCTTGAACATGCAGTTGTGTTCGATAACATGTATGGAACACCTAGGGACGCTGTAATAAAGAAACTCGAAAGAGGTCGTAATGTGATTCTGGACATCGATGTTCAGGGTGGACTGCAGGTTAAGAAAGCAATGCCTGAGGCTGTAATGATTTTCATTTTGCCACCTAGCATTGATGTGCTGAAAGAAAGACTGGTCGGAAGACAAACCGATGCAGCAGATGTTATAGAGAAGAGACTTGCCGAATCGATTAATGAGATCAAGCTAATTGGCGAGTATGACTACTATATAGTTAATGACGATTTGGCAGCGGCTGTCGCTGAGGCTAAGAGCATTATCAAGGCTGAGGCTTGCCGTTTGCCAGAACATGTTAAACCAATAATCAGTAAGTATGAATAATAAGGAGGCCGATCTATG
>R21__coassemble_984_pt1 | contig 20806 bp, 17 predicted proteins | sample R21__metabat2_high_PE_011 | metagenome-assembled genome bin R21
GGGCTGGTTTTTGTGAATACTATAAAGTATTTATATAAACGGGCCTCATTTAGGTAACCGGCGGCTGGTTGGTTGTTGTACGCCACTCGTATACGCAACTACCAAGGAATTCCTGAAGAAATTCGGTTTTGCATCACTCAAGGATCTGCCTGAGGTTGCGGAATTCGAAGAACTGAGAAGAACTCCTGGAGATGAAGAGACCGGAGATCAGATTGCAATCGATTTCTCAATTGGAATCGATGAAGCAGTTGGACTGGGTTCGGATGATGCTGAGGAAGAGGGCGAGAACTAATGAGAATTAACAAGTATATTGCTTCGGCAGGAGTGACCAGCAGACGTAAAGCCGACGAGCTCATCGAAGAGGGCAAGGTCAAAGTCAACGGAGCTGTCCTCGTCAATCCCGGTTACCATTTTGAGGACGGAGATGTAGTCGAGGTAGATGGCCAGACTATCCGCCCAGAATCCAAGCTGGTGTATTATCTCCTCAACAAACCAACGGGTTATGTGACTAGCACCGCTGATGAAGAGGGAAGAGCTGTTGTTACAGAGCTCGTTCCCGACAGCGTTAGAGTGTTCCCTGTAGGAAGATTGGACTATAACACATCAGGACTGCTTATCCTGACCAATGATGGCGAGCTCAGTAACAAGCTGATGCACCCATCCCATGAATTTGATAAAAAATACCTGGCAAGGGTACAGGGCATCGTCTCAAGAGCCGAAGCCGCTAGGCTTGCCAAGGGAATAGATATTGGTGGATTTGTCACATCACCTGCGGAGGTGAATCTCATCCGCCACGACAAGAACAGCACGGTGGTAGAGATTACCATTCATGAGGGCAAGAACCGTCAGGTGCGCCGCATGTTCAAGGCAATCAATCACCCTGTTGAAGAACTGTGCAGAGTTGGACTCGGCAATCTGACCATCGGCAAGCTCGCTGTTGGACAGTGCCGCAAGTTAAGCCCTGCAGAAGTAGAATATCTCAAGAGAGTTTAATGTTAAAAGTCGTAGAAGGTAGATTATCTGAATATTACAATCACTTCAAGGATTACAATTTCTTCAGTTGTGAGGCAACAGAAACGCGTCTGATGGGCGTGGTTGCTCTTAACGTAACCTGGATAGGCAAGGAGGATACCAAGGCGAGATTGTATCAGGTAATTCACCTCGATTTCTCAGAGTACGGCGTGGATGACTATGACGAGTACGAGTGCATTCCAGGTAGCGATGACTACAAGGGCAACAAGGCCGGTGCCAAGTTCCAGTGGGAACACTTCGTAAGCGTTATGGGCGGTGACATCATCAGGGTCAACGCAGGCACTATGATGGCGCTGATTGATTCTGCTTTACCTCTTGCATCGGATGACAAGTATCGCGAGTACGATAGCGATGAGAACAGGGAGTTCAGGCACAAAACTCTAGTGAGATTTGACTTCATGAGAGAGGCTCTCGAGGAGAGCGGCTTGCTGCAACTGGCGCCAAGCGATACTGAACTGGTGGGTGCATTCTCCAGAGGTAGATTGGCAACCTGTGAGACCATCAACTATTTCATCATGAGGCTAGTTGATCACGACTATGTTGCGGCTAGATATCTCTCCACACTGAGCGAAGAGGAGCTAAGGGGTTGCCTAATAACACAGCCTGGTATTCAGACTCTGGTAAGGAATCAGATTAAGACCGGGGACAAGGAAGAAGACATACCTCAGGACGGATTGTCATCTCCTTACAGATGCAAGGCAACTACTCTTGCTGAGAATGGCTATTACTACAGCAGCTATGTTATCTATCTGGATGGCGACTACAGGAAGAAGGGCGCCAAGGTTACAGAAATAGCCATCGGCAGTATGAACAAACTGTCGGAGTATGAGGCTGCCAAGCAGCTGCAGGTGGTAGAGTATATCACTGTGTTCGATTGCAGGGATAGGATACTGAGCAACTTCGATGGTAGCAGATTCGAATTCCTGAACGGAGTTGAACCTGAGCAGGTGGAGAATGGTTGGCTGTATACTGCGTACAACAAGGACAATTCTCACGTAAATAGCAACAACTATTGGCTGAACGATGACGTATATGGTTATGCAATTCTGACCATTGATGGTGAGTTCATACTGATGAGCAACAAGCTGGGCAACATTAATTATATGGACCAGTGCACAACGCTTTCTATATATTCTCCGTTCATGACACTGGACGGCAGATATCAGTTGAACGAGCCGGTATTCCATACTCTGTGTCACACTTATGGAGTGATGTTCAGGAATCTGATTGACTATATTGATCAGTTCTAAAAAATTTTTTTAAAACAAGATTAAACATTTTGTTCGATTTTTGAAGAGGATATTATCAACATTAAAAAGTATCGAATTTTCAAGCATTGAGGATTTATCCACAGGATTTTTGAAAATTGTATACAAAGTTATCCGCATGAGCATGTGGATAACTCAAAACCTTGTAAGCAAGTAATTGCAAGCTGTTGCAAATTAACAATCAATTGTCAACACGATTTATCCACAATTTTTGAAAGTTTAAAACGAGCGTATTTTGTTCGATTTCGTGAAACATGTGAAACACTAATAAGGAGGCTGTTTTATGGCTAGTTTGAGACTCTACAAGTCAGATCAATACAGGGTTCAGAACACCGCGAAGGTGCTGGAAGTTGCGCATCAAGATGGTCTTGATCAGATTGTTTGTGACCAGTCAGTATTCTTCCCAGAGGGCGGTGGTCAGCCTTCAGATATCGGAACAGTTGCCAAGGGTGACTGCATTTATAACATCACAGCAGCTACTGATGCATCTCTTGAAGATGATGTGTGGCATTGCACAGATGCACCGGAGGGAACCTTCCAGGTAGGTGACGAAGTCGAACTGACCATAGATTGGGATTGGCGCTTCCAGAATATGCAGCGTCATCTAGGTGAGCACATGCTGTCTGGAACTATGCACACTCTGTTCGGTGGTGTGAATAGGGGATTCCACATGGGTGAGGATTACATCACCATAGATATTGAACTTGATGGTCGTATGCTGACTGAGGAAGAATTGGATCTTGCAGAGAAGACAGTCAACGAGGCTATATGGGCAGATCTGCCGGTTAGCATAGATTATTTTGATGATTACGAGGCTTCACTTGTGATGCCGGTGAGAAAGCAGGTCCCTCATGACGGCGAGGTGTCCGTTGTAACTGTAGGCGAGTTGCCTGATCCTTATGACTGCATCGCGTGCTGCGGCACTCATCCATCATCGAGCGGTCAGGTGGGACTCTTAGCCATATACAAACACGAACCTAACAAGGGCATGAATCGTATATATTTCGATTGCGGCATGATGGCCAAGGAACATCTGAATGCGGATATGAAGCTGCTTACCGAGATAGCTAATCGCAATTCATGCAAGAAAGAAGACCTGATGCACAAGCTCGAATCGGAAGAAGAGGCGATGACAGAGCTCAAGGCGCAGCTGGCTAGGATGTCATCATGCATCAAGGATGGAGAGAAGGACAAAATCCTCGGGGCACTCTCAGATACCAAGGCCCTGATATATGAGCTGGATATAATCAGCGTTGATGATCTTCTCAAGCTCGGATTTGCAGTAATTGGCGAGGCGTCTGACAGACTACTGGTGCTGCTTCACAATGAAGGAAAGACCGCTTTGGTCTTCTCGTCAGGAGAGGCTAAGTGCGGAGCTCTTGTGAAGGAACATGCTGCAAGTTATGGTGGCAGAGGCGGCGGCAGAGACGACAACGCCAGAGCGGTATTCGAGAATGCGAAAGACATGAGAGCGTTTGCAGAAGCGATAATAAAAGTGGTAGAATAGCAGACGAAGAGGTGACTGTTATGGATAAAATCATTATTACAATAAGCAGAGAATTCGGCACTGGCGGACACGAAGTTGGCCGTAAGCTGGCTGACAAGCTGGGAATCAACTTCTATGATGATGAATTGATTAATATTGCTGCCGAGAAGATGGGATTTAACGAGAACTATGTTCGTGACAACGAGGAGTCAATTCCAGATTTCTCATTCTCAGGCATGTTCTCAGGCGTATCTACATACACTGCTAGCCCTGCTGATCAAATTCAAGAGAATCAGTTTGACCTCATTCGTGAGCTCGCTGCCAAGGAGAGCTGCGTTATCGTAGGAAGAGCTGCTGACTACATCCTGAGAGAGGATCCATGCTGCGTTAGCGTTTTCGTTTTCGCACCTATGGAGGCAAGAATCAAGAGACTGGCCAAGGATACAACTCATTACAAAGCATATCTGCCAGAGGAGAACTACACTGAAGATCAGCTCCTGAAGGCTGTTAAGTATATCGACAAGCAGCGTCGTAAGTTCTACGAGTTCTACACTGAAAATCAGTGGGGCGAGAGAGACGTTTACGATCTCTTAATCAACACTGAGCGTACAGGTATCGATGGTGCTGTAGATATCATCGAGACTTACATCAAGTCCGGAAGAGGCAAAGACATCCTCTCCGACATTTAAGGGGGTCAGCCCATTTCGTAATTTTAAGTACTCAAGGCCGTACCTTGAGTACTTTTTTTGCGCACTTGGGGACAGACTTGACATTGAAAAATCAAGGGGTATAATAATTACGTCCTTATTAAGAGCGAGGGAGGGAATGGGCCCTATGATCTCGCGGCAACCTCACAGGCGTGAAGGTGCCAATTCCCACGGGGCGTAGCCATCACCCCGGCAGATGAGGAGTGAGGTATCTCTCTGCACGCGGCAGAGGGATTTTTTTATGGCTGTTAAAAACGAGGGCTGTCCCCAAGTGCGCATTTTGTACGAAATGGGCTGACCCCCTTAAAGGAGAATATATAATGATCAAACTTTTTACTTCAGAGTCCGTTACTGAAGGACATCCGGATAAGGTCTGCGACCAGGTTAGTGACGCAGTACTTGACGCAATTATCGCACAGGATCCGAACGCTCACGTAGCTTGCGAGTGTGCGACCAAAACAGGTTTTCTCATGGTATTCGGAGAAGCTAGCGGCAACTTCGATGTTGATTACGAAGCTATAGCTCGTAAGACAATCTGTGAGATCGGATATGACAATGATGAGGCTTGCTTTAACGGCAATACCTGCGAAATCATCCAGCACATGGAAGAGCAGTCCGCAGATATCGCTATGGGCGTTAATGAATCCCTAGAGGCTAAGGAAGGAACAGAGAGAGACGAACTCGCAATTACAGGTGCCGGAGATCAGGGAATGATGTTCGGATATGCTTGCGATGAGACAGAGGAACTGATGCCACTGTCCGCAGTACTGTCACACAAGCTCGCTAAGAAGCTTGCCGAGGTAAGAAAGAATGGAACTCTTGATTATCTCGAGCCAGACGGCAAGACTCAGGTTACTGTTGAATACCACAACGACAAGATTGCTCGTATAGATACAATTCTTATTTCAACTCAGCACAAGGCAGCTGCATCACTTGAGCAGATTCGCAAGGACATGATTGAGAAGGTTATCAAGCCTGTTGTTCCAGCTGAGCTAATTGACGACAGAACTAAGTACTTCGTAAATCCTACAGGCAGATTCGTTATCGGTGGACCTCTTGGTGACTCCGGACTTACCGGCCGTAAGATTATCGTAGATACATACGGTGGCCATGCTTCACACGGCGGCGGTGCTTTCTCTGGAAAGGACCCTACCAAGGTGGACAGAAGTGCAGCATACATGGCACGTTATATTGCTAAGAATATTGTTGCTGCAGGCATCGCTAAGAAGTGCGAGGTTCAGTTCGCATATGCTATCGGTGTTGCTGAGCCAGTTAGCGTTTTCGTAGATACATTCGGAACAGGTCTCGTAGACGATGAGAGAATTGTTCAGATCATCGTAGATAACTTCGACCTTAGACCTGCTGCAATTGCGAAGAAGTTGGAGCTCAAGAAGCCACAGTATAGAGAACTTGCAGCTTATGGACATATGGGTAGAACAGACCTCAATGTTAAGTGGGAAGATACTGACATGGCCAAGCAGCTCAAGCTGGCTGTTCAGAGACCAAGTGAGAGATAAGAGAAATGAGTAAATTCGAGAAAGTAAGTTATGAACAGTGGAAGGGAAACTGCGGTTTTACAGGCCTTCCAGACACAGTCCTAGAGAAGATGTATGAATCTATTCAACTGCCACATCAGGCAACTGCTGCTTCGGCTGGCTGTGACTTCTTCATGCCTTTCTCACTCAACTTAACTGCAGGTGACAAGTTCAAGATCGCAACCGGTATTCGCTGGGTGTGTGCTGAAGATAGAGACAAGGTGCTCTTGATCGTGCCAAGAAGCGGTCTTGGATTTAAGTATGGTATCAAGTTGTCGAATACTGTTGGAGTAATCGATGCGGATTACTGCGACTCAGATAATGAAGGACATATTATCATCAGCCTCGAGAATCCTTCAGACAAGGATGTAATGCTGGAGGCAGGAAAGCCATTCGCACAGGGAATCATCGTGAAATACGAAATCCCTGAAGGTGCGCAATCTGACGCGTCACGCAATGGTGGTTTTGGCAGTACAGACAGATAGGACACAATGAATCACAAATACGAAGTAGTAATAATAGGTGGTGGAGCCTCCGGAATGGCCGCAGCGATTGAGCTCAAGATGCTGAATCCGGGTCTTAATGTGGCTTTGCTTGAGAAGAATGATTCTCTTGGTCGCAAGATAAGAGCCACGGGAAATGGTCGTTGCAACATCACTAACAAGCAGGCTAATGGTTACATGGAAATCATGAAGTTCCTGATGAAGATTGGCGTCGTAACTCGTTCCTGCGATAGCGACCTCGTATATCCATACTCGGAGTCGGCGGCTGATGTTGTTGAGCTCTTGACTGCCAGGGTCAAGGAGCTTGGCGTTGATATTATCACCGATACTACAGTGACCAAGGTTGAATATGAGGAGACGTGCGGCAACAACTGCAGTACTACTGGTTGCGACAAGGCAATCACTTACTACACGTATCTCAAGCCAATGAACGCAAATAGTCCTGCTGACCTGCCATATATTATGTCAGACAATCTGGTGCTGGCGCTCGGTGGCAAAGCGGGCCCTGCATACGGCACGACAGGTGACGGATATGCTATAGCTAAGAGTCTGGGACACAGCGTTGTTACACCTATTCCGGTATTGACTTCTGTAGAGTGCGAGGACTGGGATGCGAGCCTTGCAGGCATTAGAGCTAGAGGCGTTGTCAGTCTGTATAACAACGGAGAAGAACTCTTTGAAGAGGCTGGCGAGATACAGTTTACCAAGTATGGACTGTCCGGAATCTGCATTTTTAATATGACCAGATTCATGAGATATAACAGAGCTGAAGGCGAGAGCCTAGATCAGTTCCAGATCAAACTCAATCTATTCCCAGAGGGCGATATTAACGAGTTGGTTAGTGTTTCCGGAAGAGATGACGTGCTAAGAACAGTTCTTAAGAAGGAACTGGCTGACTATGTCACGAAGAAGGGAATAGAGTCAATTCACGAGTTAACATTTATTCCTTCTGCAGTTCGAGGATGGAAGGACGCTCAGGTCGCTTCAGGCGGAGTAGACCTTGGCGAAATCAATCCTGAGACATGTGAATCCAGAATTTGCCAGGGTCTGTACATCACAGGGGAACTCCTGGATTACGATGGACCATGCGGAGGATACAATCTCAGCAATGCATGGCTGACCGGACTCAAGGCAGCACGCAGCATAGCAGGAAATGAATCATTATAGAATTAGTGAAATCAAAACAAGAATAGATGAATCAACAGAGGTTCTCCCGGTAAGAATTGCCAAGGCGGTTAACTGTCAACCGTCGGATATTTCTGACTGGGAGATTCGTCGTAAATCGATAGATTCAAGGAACAAACCGGAGCTCAGATGGGTGTACACGGTAGATTTCAAGTGCGCCAGAAATCTGATGGGCCGCAAGGCTGCTAAGAATCTGCAACTTGTAGACGAGGCTAAGGAGAGAGCTGAAGAAATTGTAATGGGAGACGCGCCTCTCGCTGGTAGACCGGTGGTAGTCGGCATGGGTCCTTGCGGAATCTTCGCTGCGCTCACGCTAGCGAAGCGCGGCTATCAGCCGCTCGTTCTCGAACGCGGTCCGGCAATGGCAGATCGTATTGATGCGGTCGAGAACTTCCGCAAGAACAGAGTCCTCAATCCTGAGGCTAATATGCTCTACGGAGAAGGCGGCGCTGGAACATTCTCAGATGGCAAGCTAGGTACAGGCATTAAGGACGGACATATTAGAGACGTTCTTAAGACTTTTGCTGATGCCGGTGCTGGAGAGGATATAACATATCTTGCCAAACCTCACATCGGAACCGATGTGCTCCGTAGCACCATCGTAAATCTTAGAGAACAGATAATTGAGCTCGGTGGCGAGGTGAGATTTAATACCAAGCTGGAATCATTCTGCATAGAGAATAGAGAATTACAGTCGATAACAATCAGCAGCAATGGAGCGACCGAGGTTGTTCCAACCAATGCCCTTATCTTGGCAATAGGACACAGTGCGAGAGATACTTTCGCTGTAATCAATTCGTCAGGACTGGATATGGAGCAAAAGCCATTCTCAATAGGTGTTAGAATGGAACATCCACAGGAGTTAATCGATAGAGCTCAGTACGGACAAGAAGCAATTGAGAAATACGGAGACCTCCTTCCACCAGCAGATTACAAGCTCTCAACGACGGCATCCAACGGCAGAGGTGTATATTCATTCTGCATGTGTCCAGGCGGAGAGGTCGTTGTCTGCAGCACCAAGGATGGAGAGCTCTGCGTCAATGGCATGAGCAACCGCAATCGTGATAGCGGAACTGCCAACAGCGGCATACTATGCACGGTTAATACAGATGACTATAACAACGGCGATACAACCGATGTGCTCGCCGGAGTGAGATATCAAGAGAAATACGAGAGGCTTGCCTTCGAGAACGGCGGTGGGGACTTCACACCGCCTCGCGCATCCATGAAGGACTTCCTCGCCGGCTCGGCGACGAATGTCGACGCCTCGCTCCCAGACTTTGCGGCCTCGGCGCTGAAGGACGCTGTACCTGATTTTGCACGTAAGATCAAGGGCTACGATGACCCATCTGCTATCGTTACTGCAGTTGAGACGAGAAGCTCATCTCCAGTTCGAATCCTGCGTAATGCAGCAGGCGAGAGCAACGTCGCAGGCATCTTCCCCGCAGGGGAAGGCGCAGGCTACGCCGGCGGAATTACTTCCGCAGCCTGCGACGGAATTAAAGCAGCGGAAAACATCATCCGCAAATACATAATTTAAGGGGGTCAGCCCATTTCGTAATTTTACGTACAATGGGTCAGGCCTCAACAACGAAAACATTAAGTAGGTCTGACCCCACATAACTAAAATTACGAAATGGGCTGACCCCGTGAATAAAACGCTGAAACCTTGAGTTTTCAGCGTTTTTGTTATATAATAAACCGATTATAGCTTAAGATGGGGGAACTCGTTATGAAGAGAACTGATTATATTACATGGGACGAATATTTTATGGGTGTTGCGCTGCTCGCATCCAAGAGAAGTAAGGACCCTAATACACAGGTTGGAGCTTGTATTGTCGACGAGAATAACGTGATTATTTCAACAGGCTACAACGGCTTCCCGATTGGTTGTTCAGACGATGACTTCCCATGGGACCGCGAGGGTGAGAATACTAAGTACCCGTTCGTAGTTCACGCTGAACTGAACGCTATCTTGAATGCGTCAGGCAAGCTACTGAGAGGAGCAAGGGTTTATGTAGCCCTCTTCCCATGCAACGAGTGTGCTAAGGCAATTATTCAGGCTGGCATCAAGGAGGTAATCTATCTTTCGGACAAGTATGCAAATACTCCATTGACACAGGCCAGCAAGCTGATGCTCAACACTGCAGGTGTCAAACTGACACAGCTGCATCCAGAGACAGAAACAATTACACTTGATTACAGATATGAGAAATAAAGAGAAGGTGACACTATGAAACTGATTATTACAGCGCCTAAGGGCAAGATGGGTTCGCTCAACACACTTATCGCAGCGGACAGAGAAAATATTGAAATCGTTGGTGGAGTTGGACCTAAGGGAAGACCATATATCGGAACTGACCTTGGACAGGCTGCAGGCATCGGAACTGACCTCGGAGTTAAGGTGTATGACGATATCGAAGATATCATCGATCAGTGCGATTGCGTTCTCGATTTCTCAACAGTAGAGATGGGTATGCAGATCCTCGAGGTATGCAAGAAGCACGGCAAAGCTCTCGTATGTGGAACTACAGGCTTCACACCAGAGCAGAGACAGGCTTTCCAGGATGCAGGTTCAGAGATCCCTGTAATGCTGGCTGCTAACACATCAAGAATGGTAAACGTAATGAGCAAACTGCTCGCACAGGCAGCTAAGGCACTCGGCGAGACTTGTGACATCGAGATTCTCGATATGCACGACAATAAGAAGCTCGACGCACCTAGTGGCACAGCTAAGGAACTTGGCGAGACTATGGTCGAAGCAATGGGCGGTAGCCTAGAGAATGCTGCTTACGGACATGTAGGCAAGGGCGCAAGGGACAAGGGCAACATCGCGTTCCACTCTATGCGTGGAGGTGACACACCTTCCAGCCATATCGTTTATTTCTTCGGAAATGGAGAGAGAATGGAAATCGCTCATCATTCCATCAACTGGAAGTGCTTCGCTAGCGGAGCAGTTGATGCTTGTGAGTGGATAGTAGATCAGCCTAAGGGCAGCTATGTTATCAGCGACGCAGTAGAGGTATAGGAATAGTTTTGAATAGTAAGTTAAACATACAAGTTAATATGCGTAGATGGGCTGGCATCCTGGTAATCATGCTGACAGTCCTCACAATCGCTAGTCAGACGATCTGCGTTCACGCGGCTCAGCAGGCAGCGTATGAGGTTGAGAAGTATGATTACAGAGCTACTGTTACCAAGGCGCACACACTCGAGGTAGAGGAGAAGATTAGTGTTAACCTTTCGGATAATTTCACTGAGCTCAGCTTCTCACTGCCTAGCGGCAACTACCTGATGACTGGACTCAAGGTTAATGATGCGAACTTCCGTGCGGTCAAGCAGAACAATGTGCAGATGGTAACTATCACTGACACAAAGCAACTGACCAAGGGACATCACACATATACTATCAGCTACAATGTCATGGAGTTTGTAGATAGAGATCCTGGTAAGGACATCCTTTTTTTCGACGTACTCCATCCGGGTTGGACACAGCCTATAACAGCACTGACTGCCAAGGTTGTTTTCCCAGACGACTTCCCATGGAACGACATTCAGTACTATGCAGGACAGTTCGGAGTGCAGAATGTAGAGACCAAGGTGAATTTTAATGCAGACCAGGCGAGCCACACAGTAAGAATTAGTGCAAATAGAATTCCTGAGAATTTCGGTATTACGCTCAAATCCAATCTGCCAGACGGATATTGGGAAGGCGCTCTTGATGGTACCTGGGCAATAAGATTGGGACTGGCATTTACTGGTGCAGTCATCATTGCACTCTTGATTATGTGGTTTGTAGGCGGACGTGATCCAAGAATCCGCAAGAACAAACAATCTCATCCGATTGAAGGAATCAGCCCTGTTGAGATGGGTTACATCTTCATTGAGAGAGTAAGAATGAGAGATATCACTGCTCTTATCACATATCTTGGAACTAAGGGTTATCTCAAGATATCTGAGTACGCACCTAAGAAATACAGATTGATCAGAAAAGAAGAGCCAGCTGGTGAAGCCAAATTCATCAGAAGTGCTTATGACACGCTCTTCGAGGATGTGCCACGTGAGCGATGGGTTGACATGAATGAGATGATATCTAGACTCCAGCGCATCAGAGCAACCATCGAAGAAGACGTTGCAGCAGGATTTAGAACTCCAGACATGATGGCATATACGCCATTGTCTAGGCTGCTACGTATCATCGGCATTGTACTGCTGTCACTGATGACAGGAGCAACTTGTCTGATGAAATACCTGTACATGTACACAACTCCGAATTATCTGGAGGCTGTTGTATGTGCAGCTCTAACGGCAATTACTCTTGTCTTGGTATGCAACCAATTTGACAAGTACTATCACGCAGAACAACGTGACTTCACACTAAGATTGATATTGCTGATTGCCGCTTTTGCAGCAGTCCCTGTGTATATCGCAGTTAGAACAACAATGCTCACTATGCAGTGGCCGGCGGCAGTGCTGATGCTGGCACTTACATTGCTGGGCGGATTGCTAGTGGCGGTGATGAGATCAAGAGCGAAGGGCAATGCGGAACTTGTTAGTAAATTCCTGCAGCTGAGACACTTCATCTATCATCCAGATGCCAAGGATATCGCAGAGAATACATTCGCAGATATCAACTATTTCTACGAGATCGTTCCGTATGCATTGCTGTTCAACGGACTGGAATCATGGGCAATTACATTCGCATCGCTCAACATCCCAGCACCTGAATGGTACTCGGACGATATCGAAGGTAACGCAATCAGTAACCTTCGTACAGAGACGGAAACAATCGTCGATTATGCAAGAGACATTAAGGCTTTTGCCAGAACTATTGAGAATGCTACAACTCTAAGGAGACATAAATAAATGAAACAGAAGATTATTAACATCGCCGTTATTGCACACGTAGACGCAGGCAAATCCACACTCGTTGATGCACTGCTCAGTCAGTCTCACGTATTCCGTGACAATGAGCAGGTTGTGGATTGTGTAATGGATAGCGATGCAATCGAGAGGGAGAGAGGTATCACCATCTATTCCAAGAACTGTTCGATTATGTACAAGGACTACAAGATCAACATTGTGGACACACCAGGACACGCAGATTTCAGTTCTGAGGTAGAGCGTATCATGAAGACAGTAGATACAGTAATTCTGCTAGTCGATTCCAGTGAAGGTCCAATGCCACAGACAAGATTTGTACTGAACAAATCCCTACAGCAGGGCATCAATCCAATTCTCTTCATCAACAAGATAGATAAGAAGGATGCTCGTATCAAGGAAGTTGTAGATGAGGTATACGAACTCTTCATGGATCTTGAGGCTAATGATGATCAACTGGATTTCCCTATCCTCTACGGAATTGCGCGTCAGGGTATCGCGGTAACAGATCCTGAAGAGGTTGCTAATGTGTTTGTTGGAGAGGGCGCTAGCAAGATCAAGAAGAGCCCTAAGGGATATGACAAGTGGGATATCACACCACTGCTCGACTGCATTATCAATCACTGCGATCCATATCCAGATGTTAATGATGAACCACTGCAGCTCCAGGTCAGCACACTGGCTTATGATGACTATATCGGTCGTCTTGGAATCGGCAGAGTTACAAGAGGTAAGATCAAGGAAGCGCAGCAGGTTGCAGTTACTAAGGAAGACGGCAGCATTGAGAGATGCAAGATCAACCAGATTTTCTGTTACAAGGGCATGAGCCGTATACCAGTTCCAGAGGCTGAGGCAGGCGACATCGTAGTTGTAAGTGGTATTTCGGATATCTCCATTGGAGAGACAATCTGTGACCCTAACAATCCTGAGTCACTCGGAACAATCTGCATTGAGGAGCCAACTCTTTCAATGAACTTCATGATCAATACATCACCTATGGCAGGCAAGGTAGGTAAGTACGTAACTTCCCGCCATATCAGAGATAGACTTGCGAAGGAACTTGAGGTTAACGTAGGTCTCGTGGTTGAGGAGACAGATTCAACAGATTGCTTCAAGGTTAGCGGACGTGGAGAGCTCCACCTGTCAATTCTCATCGAGAATATGAGAAGAGAGGGATATGAGCTCGCAGTATCCAAGCCTGAGGTAGTACTGAAGAAGGGACCTAATGGAGAGACACTCGAGCCTGTTGAAGAAGTAGTAATCAGTGTACCCGATGAGTACTCCGGCACAGTTATCAGCAAACTCAATCTCCGTAAGGGAATGATGAAGCAGATGATGTCCGAGTCCGAGGGCTACACTAGAATCATTTATACCGCACCAACAAGAGGCCTGATGGGCTACAGAACAGAGTTCATCAATGAGACTCATGGTGAGGGAACAATGGTAAGAAGATTCGAAGGATTTGAGCCTTGGAAGGGCGACATTCCGGATAGAATCAACGGAGTAGCAGTAGCACAGGAAGCCGGCAGCTGCACTGCTTATGCAATTTTCACCATCCAGGAAAGAGTTCAGATGTTCGTAGAGCCTGGCGATCATGTTTATGAAGGACAAATCGTAGGAATGAACGCGAGATCTGATGACATGGTAGTTAACCCAACTAGAGCTAAGAAGGCTACCAACATGAGAGCTGCTGGTTCAGACGACACTATCAAGCTCACACCTAAGAGATGGTTCACATTAGAAGAAGCTCTCGAGTTCATCGCAGACGACGAGCTCGTAGAAGTAACACCAACGGACATCCGTATCCGTAAGAAGATCCTGACTGAACTGGAAAGAAGAAAGGATTACAACAGGAGACACAACAATGGCTAAAACCACAGAGTTCAAGAAGGTGCTCATTGCGAACCGTGGAGAAATCGCGATTCGTATTATCAGAGCTTGCCGCGAACTAGGCATTAGAACAGTTGCAATATATTCTGCAGAGGACAGGAACTCTCTGTTCAGAACCAAGGCTCATGAGTCCTATGAGATTGGTATGGGCAAGAACCCTATCGATGCTTATCTGGATATCAATGAGGTTATTCGCATGGCCAAGACCAAGGGTTGCGATGCAATCCATCCAGGCTACGGATTCCTGTCAGAGAATGCTGAATTTGCCAAGGCTTGCGAAGATGCAGGTATTGTTTTCATCGGACCTACTCACGAGATGATGAATCGCCTCGGAGACAAGATTCAGTCCAAACTAGTAGCTAACGAGGTGGGCGTTCCTTGCATTCCTGGCGTTGAGGCAGCTATAAAGAATGAGGATGAGGCTAAGGAGTTTGCCAAAGTAGCAGGCTACCCTGTAATGCTCAAGGCTGCTGCTGGCGGCGGCGGACGCGGCATGCGTATCGTTCGCAGAGAAGAAGACCTCATCGCTCAGTTCAAGAGCGCACAGAGTGAGGCTGTTAAGGCATTTGGCAATGGCGATATCTTCATCGAGAAGTACATCGAGGAGCCAAAGCACATCGAAGTACAGGTGCTCGGAGATAAGTATGGCAATATTGTCCATCTCTACGAGAGAGACTGTTCTGTACAGAGAAGACATCAGAAGGTAGTTGAGTTCACACCATCGCTGACACTGACAGAACAGCAGCGCAGGGTAATCTGTGAGGATGCTCTCAAGATTGCCAAGGCTGTTAACTACAGATCTGCCGGAACAGTTGAATTCCTGGTAGACAAGGATGGCAACCACTACTTTATCGAAATGAATGCTCGTATCCAGGTAGAGCACACAGTTACTGAGCTGGTTACCGGAGTTGACCTCGTTCAGGCCATGGTACTCGTTGCAGAGGGCTATGCACTTGATTCACCACAGATCAACATCCGCAAGCAGTCAGATATCACGCTGAATGGCTATGCAATTCAGTGCCGTGTAACTACCGAGGATGCTACTAATAATTTTGCGCCAGACACTGGTACTATCACTCAGTATAGATCCGCATCTGGTAACGGCATCAGACTGGATGGTGGTAACGGATTCACAGGATCTGTTATTTCACCTTACTATGACAGCCTGCTGGTTAAGGTGTGCGCACACGATAGAACTTTTGAAGGCATGTGCCGCAAAGCTGTTCGTGCGCTCAAGGAGATGAAGATTGAGGGCGTTAAGACCAATATCGGATTCCTCCTGAACCTGCTCAACCACCCAACATTCAGAAAGGGTGCTTGCAATACTGGATTTATTGAGAATAATCCGGAGCTCCTGAACATCAGACTCGTTCCTAACAAGGAACTGCAGGTGCTCGAGTTCCTCGGTGACATGGTAGTCAATCAGCACAAGACCAAGGCTGGCACATTCAATGCACCTAGCATCCCAGCAGTAGATAAGAACAAGATTGCCAAGCTGAACGGTACCAAGCAGATTTACGATCAGAAGGGTGCTAAGGGTCTGGCAGACTGGGTACTGGATCAGAAGAAGGTGCTCATTACTGATACATCTCTTCGTGATGCACAGCAGTCGCTGCTGGCTACAAGAGTTAGAACAAGAGATATGGAGCTCATCGCACCAGCCATGGCTTACTATGGCAAGGACATGTTCTCATACGAGATGTGGGGCGGAGCTACATTCGATACATCAATGAGATTCCTCGGCGAGGATCCATGGGAGAGACTTGAGCTGCTGCGCAAGGAGATTCCTAACGTTCTGATGCAGATGCTCATCCGTGGTGCTAACGCCGTGGGATACAAGAACTATCCAGATAACACTATTCGCAAATTCGTGCAGGAGGCCAAGAAGGCAGGCGTTGACGTATTCCGTATCTTCGACTCGCTGAACTGGACTCGCGGTATCGAGGTTGCACTCGACGAGGTACTGAATGTAGGCGGTATTGCAGAACCTGCAATTTGCTACACAGGAGACATTCTAGACGAGACAAGAGACAAGTACACTTTGGATTATTATGTTAAGAAGGCCAAAGAGCTCGAGAAGATGGGCGCTCATATGATAGGTATCAAGGACATGTCCGGACTTATCAAGCCTATGGCTGCTGGCAAGCTCATCAAGGCTCTCAAGAATGAGGTTGCAGTTCCAATTCATCTGCACACTCATGATACATCTGGTAACGGAGTTGCAACTCTACTCATGGCAGCTGAGTCCGGCGTAGATATTATTGACGCTGCGTTCAACTCCATGTCTGGACTGACTTCACAGCCAGCTCTTAACTCCATCGTTGCAGCTCTCGCTAACTCAGACAGAGACGCTAAGATGGATGAGAGAGGACTCCAGCTGATTTCAGATTACTGGACAGATGTTAGACCGGTTTACTGCGATTTCGAATCCGATCTCAAGGCAGCTAGCGCAGAAATCTATCGCCTCGAGATTCCAGGTGGTCAGTACTCCAACTTAAAGCCACAGGTTGAGTCATTTGGCATCGGATACAAGTTCGACGAAGTCAAGGAGATGTACGTCAAGGTTAACCAGATGCTCGGAGATATCGTCAAGGTTACTCCATCATCCAAGGTTGTTGGCGACCTCGCAATCTTCATGGTTCAGAATGAACTGACTCCTGAGAACATCTGTGAGAAGGGTGCGAACATGGACTTCCCAGACAGCACAGTTACATACTTCGAGGGTATGATGGGACAGCCTGAATTCGGATTCCCTGAGGAGCTGCAGAAGATCGTTCTCAAGGGCAAGGAGCCAATCACTTGCAGACCTGGCGAGCTCCTGCCACCAGATGATTTCGCAGAAATCAAGCGTCACCTCGTTGAGGATCTGGGCCTCGAAGGAACAGATCAGGAGCAGGTATCCTACTCGATGTACAACAAGGTATTCGATGAATATATCAAGAAGCTCGAGACACAGGGCAACTTCCGCAATATGGGAAGCGATGTATTCTTCCATGGAATTCTGGTAGGACAGACTGTTGAGATAGAACTCAGAGAAGGTAAAATTCTCGTTGTTACCCTCGACCGCATCGGCAAAGCCGACGAGGCAGGCAATCGTGACCTCTTCTTCACAGTTAACGGATACAGCCGTGTAATCACTATCAAGGACAAGCAGGCTCTGACCAAATCAGTAGTCGGCTCACAGATACAGTTCGCTAACCAGGATGATGACCACGAAATTGGTGCCAACATCCCTGGAACAATTATCAAGGTGCTGGTTAACAAGGGCGATGCTGTCAAGCAGGGTACTCCTGTCGCAATCATCGAAGCCATGAAGATGGAGACCAACGTTATTGCAACCAGCAATGGTACTATTTCCAACGTTTACGTCAAGGAAGGAGACAGCGTTAAGAGCGGACAGCTCATCGCGCGTGTTGAATAATGTGCACTCGCGTCAGACTTAAATGCGCAAAATGCGCAATTAAGTCTGACATAAATGCGCAAAATGCGCAGAAGGGGACAGTCTTAAGGTGAAAATTATGAAGAGAATCAAGAATAAAGGCATTCGTATTACGTTAAACATACTGATAGCAATCATTCTTGTTGCGGTCATCTATGTTGCTTACGTCTTCCTGTCATATTACAGACTGGATGATAATTTGAAACTGGATATCGATAAGTCGGGCTCCGCTAAGGAGACTGTCAGCACTTATCAGAGACTCGAGCTGACTTCATGGAATATCGGTTTTGCAGCTTACCTGCAGGACTACACATTCTTCATGGATGGCGGCGAGGAATCGCGCGCTCGCTCCAAGGAAGCTGTGCTAGATAGCATGGAGTACATCAATAAGCGCCTGAGACGTGAGGCGTCAGACTTCTACAACATTCAGGAAGTTGACTTTGATGCAACTAGATCATACAAGGTTGATGAACGTGAGTTGATACGCAATGCATTCAAGGATTATTCCTATGTATTTGCTCAGAACTACGATTCACCATATCTGTTCTATCCATTCAACAGTCCGCACGGTGCTAACAAAGCCGGATTGGTTACGCTGAGCCGTACCAATATGACTGATTCGCTGCGTCGCAGCCTGCCTATCCAGACTGACTTTGCCAAGGTGCTGGATCTGGACAGATGCTACAGCGTTAACAGAATGCCAACAGATAACGGCAAGGAGCTGGTTCTTATCAACCTGCACTTGTCTGCATATACAACTGACCCAAGCATCGTTAAGAGACAGGTCAAGATGGTATATGACACCATGCTCGAAGAATACGAGAAGGGCAACTACGTAGTTGCAAGTGGCGACTTCAACATGGACCTTCTCGGAGATTCCGCCGGAATATTCGGCGTACCACTGGACGCTTTCTCCAGCTGGTGCAACCCATATCCAGTTGACGATATTCCAGAGCACATTCAGCTCGTTGCTCCATTCGACGAGAATAAGAAATTCGCAAGTTGTCGTAACAACAACATGCCATACACACCAGGACAGACGTTCACTTGCACAGTTGACGGATTCCTGGTAACAGACAATGTATCAGTAATACTGTCTGAGGTACTTAACGAGCAATTCAAGTACTCAGATCACAATCCAGTACAACTGCAGTTCATGCTAAAATAATGGGTACATTAATAAATGTAGTTGGAATAGTCGGCGGCGGCCTCGTTGGCCTGCTCGCCGGCAAAGTCTTGAATGATAGATTCCGCAAGACCATTAATGTTGCGATGGGCCTTAGCGTTATTGCGCTCGCAATTAGCGGAATTGTAGCAGAGATGCTGGAGATTAGCGAGACTGCAGACGTTCACGATATAGCGACCAAGGGCACCTATGTTATCATCTTCTCGCTGGTGCTGGGTGGCATCATAGGAGAACTCATAGACGTGGATAGCCAGATGGAAAGGCTCGGATCTTGGCTCAAGTACAAGACTGGCAATGCTAAGGATATCGCTTTCATCGATGCCTTCGTTACTGCTTCACTGACAGTCTGCATCGGTGCGATGGCTGTAGTTGGTGCTATCATGGACGGCATCACAGGAGATCATTCTATCCTGATTACCAAGGCTATCCTCGACTTTGTCATCATCATGGCTATGACCGCTGGAATGGGCAAGGGTGCTATCTTCTCAGCCATACCTGTAGGCATCTGGCAGGGAGCGATTACACTGCTCGCTAGACTGATATCGCCAATCATGAATGACCTGGCACTTAGCAACCTCTCAATGGTGGGCTCGATACTAATCTTCTGTGTTGGTATCAACATCATCATAGAGGGACGTGGTCGCATTAAGGTGGCCAATCTCATGCCGGCAATCATATTTGCAGTCGCAGCAGCATATATACCATTTCTGAATTAAGAAATTGAATTGTACCACAGTATGTGGTACAATTTTTATATACAGGGAGGGTAGAATATGCCACAGATTATTTCTCTTAGAGAACTTAATAATCCTAGTAAGATATCTAAAATGTCGCATGAGAGTGATGCTCCTATTTTCGTAACCAAGAATGGCGTTAGCGATATGGTTATTATGAGCTCAGAGTCTTACGATCGACTTGCCGTCGGATCACGTGCACAGTATAACTTGCAGCCTGAGCAACCAGTATATTTAGCAGAACCGTCGAGTTTGGCTGAATATATGGCAGTTAGAGATGCCAAGCCTATATATTCAATCGCGGAGATTAAGGAAACTCTCAGACCAATCTTCGATAAGTTCAGCGTGAAGAAGGCAATACTATTCGGCTCATACGTTAAGGGAACTGCAGATACAAGAAGTGATGTTGATATATTGGTTGAGACCAATCTCAAAGGATTGAAGTTCTATGGATTGCTCGGTGCGGTTAGTGATGCACTGCGTTTTCCTGTAGATTTGATTGATAGGAGTCAAGTGACAGCAGGTAGCGACATGGACTTGGAGATTGATAGGACAGGGGTGACAATTTATGGATAGTAAAGACACCAAGGTTCTTGAGAAGATAGTCGAACACTGCCAATCGATCATCGAGGTTACTCGGGATATTTCTGATGCAGAACAATTTCAGAATAATAACATGGAATCCAAAGCGGCATTGTTTGATTTGATGCAGATTGGCGAGCTGGTACAGAATGGTTTGAGTCGAGATGCTGTGCAACAATTAGATGCTATTCCTTGGGAACAAATATACGCTATGCGCAACAGGATAGTTCATGGTTATGCGTCGGTGGATCATGTGATTATCTGGGATACCATTCAGGAAGATATTCCAGCGCTTAAGAATGAAATAGAAGAATATATTAAAGGAAATCAATAATGAGGAGAATTCTATTTATCTGTCACGGCAATATCTGAATAATG
>R21__coassemble_1031_pt1 | contig 20265 bp, 24 predicted proteins | sample R21__metabat2_high_PE_011 | metagenome-assembled genome bin R21
CGCTGAAGATACTTGGGGGGTGACCCCCTGGGAAATTAGGACGTCGCCGGTTTTTCTTCTATGAGGCGCCATGGTCAAGCGGTTAAGACACCACCCTTTCACGGTGGTATCCCGAGTTCGATTCTCGGTGGCGTCACCACCGGGGAATCGCAAGATTCCCCATTTTTATTAGATGCGCAACTGGCGGAACTGGCAGACGCACTAGATTTAGGTTCTAGCGGGAGACCGTGGGGGTTCGAGTCCCTCGTTGCGCACCAAGAGAGCTGATTGAATCAGCTCTTTTTTTTATGTTATTATTACAATATGTATGAGTAGATTTGTTATTGCACAGATAATAGGAATACTGGGAATACTCTGTTACATTGTTTCGTATCAGATTAAGTCGAATAAGATTCTGTATATTGTCCAACTATGCGGAAGTCTTATGTTTTGCATACAGTTCTTCCTGCTAGATGCAATAACTGGTTGTTATAGCTTGATCATTCTAATGGCAAGAAATGCATTGCTGTCACACTACAATGAATGGAAATGGGTGCAGTGGAAGGGCCTGGTAGTAATCTTCTCATTACTTGCAGTTGCCAATACTGTATTCACATGGGAAGGAATAATTAGCATACTGCCTTGCATAGGTCTTATTGCAGGTAACATTGGAATGTGGACTAATAACGCAAGGAATATCAGAATCGCGAATGGATTTATAGTTGGTCCGCTGTATCTGATATACGATGCATGCGTTCAGTCATGGGCTGGCGTTGCAAATGAGACATTCGTGCTGCTTTCAGTGCTCGTTTCTATTAAAAGATATGGATGGAAGCATCTGGGCGAGAAGGAATCGGAATTCACTAAATAATATAAGAGGGTCAGTCATCTTCTACATTGAATAGTAGGACCGACCCCGGAGGAGATTTGATATGAAGAAGTATTTGGTATTGTTATTGTCACTTGTGTTAGCCATGACTACACTTTCATCTTGCGGTTCCAAGGACGTTAATCAGGACGCTCTTGGCAGCTTGATTGGCGAATATCAGGCTGTGGAGTTCGATAACGGAAATGATAATGACTACGTTGGCGGCTGGTGGCATCTCTCAATTATAGATGAATTAAGCGATGAGGGAAGTGATTTCTCAATATATGACAATGAAGCAGGTAATCCTGGAGTTGAGGGTAAGATGCTTCTTGTCGATGATGCTAATATCAAGATTGAAATCAATCCTGATTATTATGATAAACTCCCAACATCTAGCTGGCAGGATTCGGGTGATTTCCTTGAGATGACATATGCAGTAACTGATGACGGAATAGAACTAACTAACAATGGCAAGACGATACACTTTGTCAAAGAGTCGGTAGACGAAGAGTAGAAACTACAATAGAATGTGGTACAATTAATAGATAATTTAGATTAATTAATACGAGTGGAGAATAGAAATGGTTATAGAGTACATGGGACACAGCTGTGTAAGAATTAAGGATTTTCAGGATACTGGTTACAAAGTAGTATTCGATCCGTATGAGAAGGGCTCCGTAGAGGGCTATCGTGATCTTGGTGATGAAGGTAGAGCTAACGTTGTTCTCTATTCGCATGAGCATCACGATCATTATGGTAAGGATAATGTTAGAGTTGAGCCATTCGAGGGCGAATGTCCTTTCGAGATTCAGAAGATAGAGTCTTATCATGATGGAGAACACGGCGCATTAAGAGGAACTAACACAATTCACATCGTTACTCTTAAGGCTAGCGGTGAGAAGATTATTCATTATGGAGATCTAGGACAGGATATCGATGAACTCCTGACCCCAGAAAATCTAGAGTTGCTCAGCGGTGCTGACTATGCTTTTGTTCCAGTTGGTGAGGTATATACCATCACACAGGACCAAGCGATCGATCTGATTGACCGTACCAAGCCTAAGACAGCAATTGCAATGCACTTTAGAAGTGATATCTACAAGTGCGGATATGAGAATCTCAAGACCGAGCAAGAGTTCATGATTAAGGGAATGGAGACATGCCATGATGTTCAGTTGGCACCATACTCATATATTGATACATGCGAAGATACAATTCTGTGGGAAATTATGGCATTGATGCCTGAATGCTGCAAAGCTAACCCAACTAACAAGAAGTAGGAGACAAGATGTTATTCAAGGATATTTCGATTATTGATGATACGTTCGAAGTGAGAGAGCATATGTATGTCGGAGTTGACGGTGCTTTCATTAAATATGTTGGCGATAAGATGCCTTCTGAAGATTATGGCGATGTATACGAGGGCAAGGGCAAACTGCTGCTTCCTGCCTTCTACAATCTTCACAGCCATATTCCTATGTCTCTCATGCGCGGATATGGTGAGAATCTGCCACTGATGACATGGCTTCAGGGCAAAATCTTCCCATTCGAGGCTCATCTCACTGAGGATGATATGTACTGGGGTGCTCTCATGGGAGTTGCCGAGTCGCTGAGATATGGTATCGGTAGTACCAGTGATATGTATCTTAACGAAAATGCGTCAGCTAGAGCTTTCATTGAGGGAGGTATGAAGGCCAATCTTAGTAACAGCGTTACTTGGATGGATGAGACTGACTATTTCGATCTCCCATATTATGAGAATACATTAAAGGCTATTCAGCAATATGATGGATATGATGATGGAAGAATTCACGTAGAATTTGCTCTTCACGCTGAGTACACTTCCACAGAGAGGATTGTAAGAGGACTTGCTGAGGCGGCTATTATGAACAATTCGAGCATGCATGTTCATGTTGCAGAAACCAAGTCGGAAGTTGACCTCTGCCGTATTCGTCACAAGGAGCGTACACCGGTTAAATATCTTGCTGATTGCGGACTCTTTAATGTTCCAACTGTTGCAGCACACTGTGTTCATGTTAACGAAGAGGATATCGAGATTCTCAAGGAACATAATGTAACAGTTGCTACATGTCCTAAGAGCAACCTCAAACTCTCCAGTGGAGTATGTCCAGCAGCACATCTAATTGATTCAGGACTTAACGTTGCTATTTCGACAGATAGTGTTGCCAGCAATAACAATCTGAATATGATCGAAGAAATGAGATTTTTCAATTTGCTACAAAAGGGTACAACTCTTGATCCTACAGTAATTACACCTCAGCAGACATTGTATGCTGCAACTAGAGCGGGAGCTATTGGTCAGCGTCGTATGGATGCGGGTCTTATCAAGGAAGGATACAGAGCTGATATCACTGTAATGGATGCAGAGACAATCAGCACTATGCCTGTTCACAATATGCTGAACAATCTCGTATATTCAGCCTCCGGCAATGATGTTGTGCTTACAATGGTTGATGGTAAGGTGCTGTACAAGGATGGCGAATATACAACTATCGATATCGAGAAGGTAAGCTATGAGTGTGAGAAATCACGCAAGCGCATCCTTGGATCAATTGAAGAAACTAAGGTTCCAGATCTGGAAGTTAAATAGGAGAAAACAATGGACCAAGGTATTACCATATTGGCGCGTTATTATGAACGAAAAGAATGACATGGCCTTGGCAAGTAGAAAGGACGATTAATGGCAGGCTTTACAGTATTTAGTACGACTGGATTATTCATACTTGCCGTCTACCTTGTAGCTGGAATAGTTGATTCTGTATGCGGAGGTGGTGGACTGTTTACTATACCTGCATTGATGTCGATTGGATTACCTGCACACATGGTCGTTGGAACCAATCAGGGATGCTTGGTCCTTGGTAATGTTACTGCTATATACAAGTATGGCAAGAATGGCAAGATTGATTATAAGATAGCTGGAGCAGCTCTGCCTTTCACATTGATAGGAGCATTGCTAGGAGCTCAGCTCAATTTGCTGGTACCTACGAGGTATCTGCAGCTCATCATGATATTCTTGCTACCACTTATGGCTATCCTGTCATTTATAAAGAAGGACATAGGTCAAGAGAATCATCCTGAGGATGTTCCAACTAATAGAAGGTATATAGATGCTGCGCTCATCGGACTTATCATCAGCACATATCATGCTTTCTACGGCCCAGCAAGCGGCATGTTCTACATTGCTTGCTTCTGCGTCGTTCTCAAGTACGATATGGTTAATGCTAATGGTATTAGTAAGGTGATACTCTTCGTCGCCTGCACGATCTCTGCAATTACATATGCTAGGTCGGGCAACGTTGAGTGGCAGATTGTAATGATAGCATCTATTACATATATAATAGGCAACTACATTGGATCTAGCATAGCGCTCACCAAGGGCGCCAAGGTAGTAAAACCGGCATTTTATTGTATGTTGATTATACTGTTTGCTAAACTGCTAATTGATTTATATCCCTACAATTAAGTAGGGATTTTATATTGACTTATTCCCACCTATGAGGTAGGATTTACAAGGAGAAAGGAGGACCTGCATATGATGGTATCATCCAAGGGCAGATACGCGCTCACCGTAATGGTAGATATTGCCAAGCACGATGAGGACAATTTCGTATCTCTCTCTGACATTGCTGATAGAGAGAACCTGTCAATGAAGTATCTCGAGAGCATTATAGCTATTCTAAATAAGGGTGGTTTGCTGAATAGTGCGAGAGGCAAGAATGGCGGATACAAGCTCGCCAAGAAACCAAAGGACTACAGCATTAGCGAGATATTGTTGCTAACTGAGGGCAGTCTAGCACCGGTTAACTGCATCATGCAGGATGGCGTTCAGTGCGACAAGGCAGCGGGATGCAGCACTTTGCCATTGTGGGCAGGTCTGGACAAAGTAATAGATAATTACCTCGGCGGAATAACGCTGGAGGATATAATTACAGGTAATCGCAAGAAGATGTTAGGCGATTATTGCGACAAGTGCGCAACACTGTAATTGCACGTGATATAGGAGGAAGAAATGAGAGTATATGCTGATAATGCAGCAACTACTTATCTGAGCAAGACTGCAAGAGATGTGATGGTTGAATGCCTTGATAAATACAACGGCAATCCTAACAGCCTTCACACTGATGGCCAGCTGACACAGGAGAAGCTGGATGAGGCGAGAGAAATTGTCGCTGACTGTATTAACGCCAAGAATCCTAACGAGATTTACTTCACATCGGGAGGAAGCGAGGCGGATAACCAGGCGTTGATTAGCGCAGCTAGAGTAATGGGCCCTAAGGGCAAGAAACATCTTATTACACTTAATATCGAGCACCATGCTATCCTTCATACAATGAGAAAGCTGGAAGGCGAGGGATTTGAAGTAACATACCTCAGACCTCAGGCTAACGGTATTGTATCAGTAGATGATGTTAAGAATGCAATTCGTGAGGATACAGCTCTTGTCAGCATCATGTTCGCTAACAACGAGATGGGTGCTGTTCAACCAATTGCAGAAATTGGAGCTATATGTCATGAGAAGGGCGTTCTCTTCCACACAGATGCAGTTCAGGCTGCTGCTCATCTTCCTATTGACGTTCAAGCAATGAATATAGATATGCTGTCCATGTCAGGACACAAGTTCCATGGACCTAAGGGAGTTGGTGTATTCTATGCTCGTAATGGAATTAGAATTCTGAACGTCATCGAAGGCGGAGCTCAGGAAAGAGGCAAGAGAGCTGGTACAATCAATGTTCCATCAATTGCCGCTATGGCAGCTGCACTCAAGGAAGGCTGTGACAATATGGACAAGAACATGTCACATGTTGCTGCTATGAGAGATAGACTGATTGAGAAATTGAGCGATATTCCTTATTCACAGCTGAACGGAGATCCAGTTAAGAGATTGCCTGGCAACGTTAACTTCTCATTCGAAGGAGTAGAGGGAGAGAGCTTGCTGCTCGCTCTGGATAATTACGGCATTTGCTGTTCGTCCGGAAGCGCTTGTACCAGTGAATCACTTGATCCTTCACATGTTCTAACAGGAATGGGAGTTCCTATTGAGGCGGCTCATGGATCACTTAGATTCTCTCTGGGCGAGGATATTACAGAGGAAGAGGTCGACTATATCGCTGAGAAGGTACACAAGGTTGTTGAACTGTATAGAAACATGTCCCCATATTGGGAGGACCTCGAGACAGGTAAGAGACAGCACTGCATAGCTAAATAAGAGTTACGGATATTGAAAGGAGATAAATAATGTCATTATATACAGATAAGGTAATGGATCATTTCGAGAATCCTCGTAATGTGGGCGTTATTGAAAATGCTGATGGTATCGGCGAAGTAGGAAACCCAACCTGCGGAGACATCATGAAGATGTATCTGAAGATTGATGGAGATGTTATTACTGACGTTAAGTTCAAGACTTTTGGTTGCGGTAGTGCCATTGCGACTAGTTCTATGGCAACTGAGCTGATCAAGGGTAAGACAATTGAAGAGGCTCTTGAGCTTACTAACAAGGCTGTTGTTGAAGCTTTAGATGGACTTCCAGCAAGAAAGATTCACTGCTCAGTATTAGCAGAAGATGCTATTAAGGCAGCACTTGTTGACTACTACAATAAGACAGGCAAGGAGATGCCAGAGAGCCTTAAGGATTTCCATCCACACGAGGAAGAGTAGCAAATATATAACAATGTTGTTAAAGACGCACAGGGAATTCAGTGCGTCTTTGTTTTTTTTCAATACATTGTGGAATTATATACGTTAAATTGGTAAAATATTAGCGTCTGGTGAATTTTTTCACGAAAATTGAATAGGAGGCACCTAATGAGTAACGGTACAGTTAAGTGGTTCAATAACGATAAAGGCTATGGCTTTATTGAGAACGACGAGGGTGGCAATGACGTTTTCGTTCATTTCTCTTCAATTCAGATCGACGGATTCAAGACGTTAAAGGAAGGCCAGAAGGTTACTTTTGATATCGAGGACGATCCTAAGAACGAGAACAAGAAGAGAGCCGCTAACGTACAGATTGTAGAGTAGTCCGTTTTGCTTATCATATGTACATAAAGATCCGCTTTAGAGCGGATTTTTTATGTCCAAAATTCATACAATTATCACCACAACATAGGACAGTAGTGTATACTAATATATGTGTAAGCATGCATGAAGGAGATCGACCATATGAACAAGAAAGTAATGAAACTCGCATCACCAGGAAAACGCTTTGGCGCTTACTGTTTGGACAAAGTAATTCCATTTATCTTGGCCTGCGTTGTTGTTGGCATAGTTGCCAAGCTCAGCATGTCCTCCAGCTGGAATAATATGTACGGTTATGGATTTGGCTACAGCTTTGGTAATAATTATGGTGGCAACGGAGCCGGCATTCTTGGCACTGCAGTTTCAATCTTTGTTGTTATGGCAATTGCAGTTGCTTATATAGGTATTCAAGTTTATTTCTATACCAAGTCCAAGACTATAGGCAAAGCAATTCTTGGCATGCAAGTCGTTAGTAGCATTGATGGTCAGCCGGTTGGCGTCTTCAAGATGATATTGCGTGAGTGGTTCGCGAAGAAGGCATCTGGCGCTATATTCCTGCTAGGTTATCTGTGGATTCTTATTGATGATAAGAGCAGAGGCTGGCATGACAAGATTATGGATACATATGTAGTTGATTTAATTGAAACTGCTAAGTACAACAAACCAGAATCAAACGAAACTGAGAATAATGAGACCGAAGTTCAAGAGGTAGTACAAATCGAAACTGAAGGAGGAACTTCCGTTGGAGAATAATACTTTTGAAGTAGGCAAGATAGTAGAGAAGAAACTGCTTGTAGAAGGAATAATGAAATTCACCATTCAGACACAGGAGACACATTTCACACGTCCTGGACAGTATGCAGAGTTAAGACTTAAAGGCAGCGAAGATGAAGAAATGTTTATTGTCAGCGAGTACGATGGCAAGAGATTTACCACAGTATTCAAGATAGATGGAAGGGTATATGAAGACATCGCAACTCTGGAATTAGGAGATGAACTGGAAATCCGTACCGGTCTAGGAAATGGCTATGATGTCGATGCTATTCCAGATGGAGCAATCATTCTTGCAGATATAACAGGAATACCTCAGATGCTGGGTCTTCTTAGAGAGCTGCTGATGAGAGGCAAGGAATGCAAATTGATTCTCGGATATGATACTAAGGATCATGTCTTCATGATGCCACAGTTCCGTAATCTATGTAACAATATTGAGATACTGACTGCAGATGGCAGCAATGGCAGACAGGGTAGAGCTTATGATGGCATCAGAAAAGCTGAGTATGTCGTTGCAGCAGGTTCTGTAGAAATGCTCGATAACCTAGCTAAGAAGGCTGATGCAGGACAGTTCAACCTTGATGGTATGAATGTAACGAAGTGGTAATAATGAGGTCTTTATGCAGCTAACAGATGCAGAGATAAGAGAAATATTAATCCGCGAGAAGAAACACAAGATATTAAGAAAGAGAAAGTTCAAGAGAATCATTACCTTTCTCTGTTTCCTTCTTATTCTTGTTTTAGCGATAGGTATATTTATCAATAGAGATGCTAGAGTGACTGCTAGAGGAGTAGTGTTCGTTGATGCAGGACATGGTGGCGTCGATGGTGGATCCAAGGTCGGCAAGAGAATTGAGAAGGAAGATACGCTCAAATTATCACTTGCTGTTAGAGACAACCTCGAGAAGATGGGATTCAAGGTGTATATGTCTAGAGAGAAGGACAAGGACGTTGATAGAACTGACAGAGGCAAGATTGCCAATAAGAAGGATGCTCAGTTGTTCATTTCAATACATCGTAACCAAGCAGATGAAGGAGATGGAGTTGAGGTCTACATCCCATCCAAGAATGACAATGCATCCAGAACTCTTGGTAACAATGTTTTCCAAGCTTTGATAGGACAGGGATTTGCAGAGAGATCATTACGAGTTGGTACATTGGTATCTGACAAGGAGGACTACCTTGAGAACAGCGTACCTGAGATGCCGTCTTGTCTTGTTGAGGTGGGTTTCCTACAGAGCAAGAAGGACAACAAATTATTTGATGAGAATCTTGATGCTAATGCGAAGGCAATCGCAGAAGCAATTGAGGAGACATTTATCAAACTGTACGAAGAAGATGAGGGCTACGACGAAGTGTAACAATAGCACCTGTACAAGAGGTTTTCGCATCGCCTCTTGATTAGGTTAAGACTATTGACAATACTTGGTCTCCTTGATATAATCGACCCGTTGCAAATGCAACAATTCTATAAAACGTCAGGAGGTGAGACAAGAATATGGCACAGGTAATCGTTAGAGAGAACGAGAGCTTAGAAAGCGCTCTTAAGAGATTTAAGAGATCTTGCGCTCGCGATGGCGTTATGGCAGAGCTGCGTAAGAGAGAGCATTATGAGAAGCCAAGCGTAAAGAGAAAGAAGAAGTCTGAGGCTGCTCGTAAGAAGGCTCGTAAGTTCTAATTAGAACACGTATATGTTGAAATCAAGATGCGAATCCATAGGGGTTCGCATTTTGCGTTAATAAGGAGGATATTATGGGACTCAAAGAACAATTGATGGAAGATTACAAGGCTGCAATGAAGGCTGGAGATGCTGTTAGAAAGAATACCGTTAACATGGTAAGAGCAGCTATCAAGCAGCACGAAGTTGACACTAGAGAAGAGATGAATGATGACGCAGATATCGTAAGAGTCATCAAGAAGCAGGTTAAGATGAGAACCGATGCCATCGCTGAATTTGCCAAGGGTGCACGAGATGATATGGTTGAGGCATATAACAAGGAAGTTGAAATTCTTAAGGCTTATCTCCCAGAGGAGATGGGTGCTGAAGAAATCAAGGCTAAGGTTGCTGAGATTGCTGAGAAGACAGGTCTTACTGATGGCATGAAGAGCATGGGCGCTCTCATGAAGGAGTGCATGAAGGAACTTAAGGATTCAGCAGACGGCAGCGAAGTTAATAAGGCAGTTAAGGAATTCTTAAGCGGCAAATAATATGGAATTAAAGATTAATATACCTGAGAATATTAATATCCAGGATCTGTTCGGCAACTACGATGCGAATGTTAAGGCTGTCGAGAAGATTACTGATACTAATATGATAGTTAGAGATAATCAGCTGATTATCAATGGCAGAGATCCAGAGCTAGCTGCTCGCATTATAGCGAGGCTGATTGAAGCGCTCAATATTGAGCCCAATCTAGATAGCCAGCGCCTTAATTACATCATTGACATGGAGATGGGTGGCAATACTTATGATGAGAAGACTACTTCCAGTGACATCATCTGTTATACACATATGGGTAGACCACTCAGACCTAAGACCAAGGGCCAGAAGGAGTACGTTGATAAGATCCGCAATAACGACATGATATTCGGTGTGGGTCCAGCAGGAACTGGTAAGACATACCTCGCATGTGCCATGGCGATTGCTGCTTACAAGAACAAGGAAGTTGAGCGTATTATTCTGACTAGACCTGCGGTAGAAGCTGGTGAGAGACTGGGATTCCTGCCAGGCGATATGCAGGAGAAGGTTGATCCATATCTCAGACCTCTTTATGATGCTCTGTACGATGTAATGGGACCTGAAGCTGCAGCCAAACTGAAGGAAAAGGGTGTTATCGAGGTAGTTCCTCTTGCATATATGAGAGGTCGTACGCTGGATAACTCTTTTATCATTCTTGATGAGGCTCAGAATACAACAAGAGAACAGATGAAGATGTTCCTGACTAGAATGGGATTTAATTCCAAGGTTGTAGTAACTGGCGATATTACACAGATCGATTTGCCTAATGGAGCGATGTCTGGACTTAAGGAAGCAACTCGAGTTCTCAAGAATGTTGAGGGCATTGAGTTCAGTTATTTTACTGAGGTCGATGTAGTAAGACATGAGCTGGTTAAGAGAATTATCAAGGCTTATGAGAATTACGAGAACACAAGAAAGAATAAATAGCAGGTAATTAATGAGACTATATATTAGCGACGAAGACAATAGGCTGGACGATGAGATTAAGTCACTGATGCAGAAGGCTGGCGACACAGCTCTAACCAATGAATTTGGTGTAGAGCTGGAGGCGGCTGGTATTGATGTTGGCAAGTTGCCGATTGATCTTAGCGTATCTATTGTTAACTATGATGAAATTCAAGAACTGAATAGGGATTACCGCGGAATTGACAAGATTACTGATGTGCTGTCGTTCCCTCAGTTCGATACTAACGAAGATTTGGCAGAAAAAATGCTGGAAATGGGGCAAGACGATATTGTATTGGATTGTATGTCTGACCCATCTGCGCAATCTGAACATTTAAGTCTGACGCGAGTGCACATTTTGCTGGGAGATGTTGTTATATGTTACGACAGAGCCATTGAGCAGGCTGAAGAGTATGGCACTGGAATCAAGCGCGAACTGATATATCTCTTCGTTCATAGCATCTTTCATCTATTCGGATATGATCACATGGAGGAAGATGAGAAGGCTGTTATGAGACAGCGTGAAGAATCTGTAATGGAGGTTGTCGGATTATGAAGTCAGGTTTTATAGCAATAATCGGCAGACCTAATGTAGGCAAATCAACTCTCCTCAATGCGATACTTGGAGAGAAAATTGCTATTACGTCTAGCAAACCGCAGACAACACTCAACAGAATAACAGGAATCTATACTGACCTCGAGGCTGACGGCGGAGAAGGTCTCCAGATGATATTCCTTGATACACCAGGAATTCACAAGCCACACAACAAGCTGGGTTCAGCTATCAATGAGACAGCTATCAATACATTTAAAGGCGTTGATGTAATTGTCCTGATGATAGATGGCACCAAGGAGTTCGGCGTAGGAGATGAGAAACTTCTCGAAATGCTCAAGGATGAGTCTACACCTAAGATTCTTGCTATCAATAAGATGGATATGATGGGCCCTGAAGATTATCTTGCTCTATATAACAAGTATGAGGCTATGGGACTGTTCGACGACATCTATGGTGTTAGCGCTCTTAATGGTGACAATGTTCAGATGCTGGTCGATAAACTGGCTGAATATATGAACGATGGCCCAATGTATTATCCTGAGGATATGGCAACAGAGCATCCTGTTAGATTTATTGTCAGTGAGATAATTCGAGAGAAACTCCTGCTGTATCTTAGCGATGAGGTACCTCATGGAGTTGCCGTAGAGATTGAATCGTTCGAAGAGGGCGACAGACTGACGGAGATATCTGCAGTAATATACTGCGAGCGCAAATCTCACAAGGCAATTATTATCGGCAAGGGCGGCGCCAAGCTAAAGGGAATCGGCAAGGCCGCAAGAATGGAAATTGAAGATCTGCTCGGAACCAAGGTGTTCCTCAATCTCTGGGTTAAGGTTAAAGAAAACTGGAGAGATAATGAGAGAACCATCCGTAGTTGGGGATATAAAGACGAATAATGCTGGTTAGTAGCGAAGGAATAGTACTCAAGCAACGTAAGATTGCCAATAACAGGAGAATGATTACCGTATTCACTAAGAATTACGGCAAGATTTCTTGCGGAACTTCTCTTAGTGAGAAGAGCAAAGGCAAGTCGGCGTTAGCTATAAGACCATTCACTTACGCTGAATATGATATCTTCAAAGGCAGAGACTATTACAATATCAATTCTGCTCAGACTAAGAAGAGCTATTACTCAATAGGCGAAGATCTGGATAGATTCCTTATCGCCAGCAAATTCATAGAATATCTGGACACAATTCTTGAGGACGAACAGCCAAGGCCTAAGCTGTTCGATATGACCCTTGAATTCCTCGAGATAATAACCAGGTCCAATCGTAATTATGATACTTTACTCTATGCATTTATAGTAAAAACTCTACGCGTACAGGGCGTTATGCCGGAGCTGTCATGTTGCGTAGATTGCGGCAAGAAAATAGGTGATTTTGGCTACGAAATCAATGGCAAGGATAGGGGACATTCGTTCTCGATTAACTCTGGCGGAATTATCTGCGAAAGCTGCATAGAAAGAGAGAAAACAAACGGCAATCCGTTGATTTACAAGCCTAATTTCGATATAATTACTGTGTTTAGGTATTTTATCGACAATCCGTTAGAACACTTTGAGAAAATTGGGTTGAAGGAGAATGTCTCTAAGGACATTAAGCGCATATTGGGACAGTACATTGATCACTATCTAGGGGTTGATGTGCTGCTTGATGACGTTGAATGGAGGTAAAAGAATTGGATATCACTTTGGAAAAAATTGAGCTGGTTAAAGATAGAACCGGAGCAACATATTCTGAGGCGAAGGAGGCACTTGAATCGGCCAATGGTAGTGTAGTTGATGCTGTAATCGCAATTGAAGAGAGCATCAATGAGGAATTCCTTAAGGAATCAGAAAATCCGTTATTTCAAAAGGTAAAGGAAATGGGTGAAAAGATGGATATTAATAATGTAGTTGATAAGGCTAAGGATCTTGCTGAAAAGGGAATAGAAGTAGGCAAGGAGTACTACGACAAGATTGACAAGGAGAAGGTTGCTGAGTACGCTGACAAGGCTGTAGAACTTGGTAAGAAGGGCCTCGAGAAGGCAATCGAAATCGGCAAAGAGTACTACGACAAAATTGACTAGGAAAAGGTTGCTGAGTATGCTGACAAGGCTGTAGATATGGCTAAAGAATATGCCGAAATCGCAGTTGAGAAAAGCAAAGAATTCCTCGACAAGCTGAATGAGAAATAATACACCGATGCATCAGCCAGGTGCATCAGAAAAGGAGAAAAACAATGCCTATAGATAAGACAGGTATGCCTGCAATCGAAAGAGCCGTTACTCAGGAAAAGTTAATCGCTCTGTGCAAGAACAGAGGATATATCTTCCCAGGTTCAGAGATTTATGGTGGTCTTGCCAACACATGGGATTACGGTCCTCTTGGTGTTGAGTTCAAGAACAATATTAAGGACGCATGGAGACGTAAGTTTGTACAAGAATCCAAGTACAATGTTGGTCTCGATGCTGCAATCCTGATGAATCCGGAGACTTGGGTAGCTTCCGGACATGTTGGAGGATTTAGTGATCCTCTGATTGACTGCAAAGCTTGTAAGACAAGATACAGAGCAGACAATCTGATTGAGGATTATTTTAAGGAGCAGGGCATCGAAGAGATAGTAGATGGTTGGTCCAATGAGAAAATGGAAGGATTTATCGCAGAGAAGGGAATCAAGTGTCCTGCATGTGGTAAGTCAGATTTCACTGGCATTAGAAAATTCAATCTGATGTTCAAGACTTTCCAAGGCGTTACAGAAGACTCTCAGTCTGAGGTTTATCTTAGACCTGAGACAGCACAGGGCATCTTCGTTAACTTCAAGAATGTTCAGAGAACTTCACGTAGGAAAGTTCCTTTCGGTATCGCTCAGGTTGGTAAGTCATTCCGTAACGAAATCACACCAGGAAACTTCATCTTTAGAGTAAGAGAGTTCGAGCAGATGGAACTCGAGTTCTTCTGCAAGCCTGGTACTGAACTTGACTGGTTCGCTTACTGGAAAGACTATTGCAATAACTTCCTGAAGTCTCTAGGACTCAAGGAAGAGTGTCTTAGATTTAGAGATCACTCTCAGGAAGAGCTTTCACACTATAGTAATGCAACAACTGATATCGAGTATCTGTTCCCATTCGGATGGGGCGAGATTTGGGGAGTTGCTTCAAGAACTGACTTTGACCTGATGGCACATCAGACTCATTCAGGACAGGATATGAGTTATCTCGATCCTGAGACTAACGAGAAGTACGTTCCTTACTGCGTTGAGCCATCTGTTGGAGTTGAGCGTCTTGTTCTGGCATTCCTGACTGATGCATATGATGAGGAAGTATTAACTGATGCTAACGGCAAGGAAGATGTTCGTACAGTTATGAGACTGCATCCAGCACTTGCACCATACAAGGCTGCGGTACTGCCACTTTCCAAGAAATTAGAAGATGTCGCTTTGCCTATCTATGAGGAGCTTAGCAAATCATTCATGGTAGAGTACGACGCTAGCGGTTCAATCGGCAAGAGATATAGAAGAGAGGATGAAATCGGAACTCCATTTAGCATCTGCGTTGACTTTGAGACTGCTGAGGACAACTGTGTAACTATTAGAGATAGAGACACTATGGAGCAGGTAAGAATTCCTGTTGCAGAGGTTAAGTCATATATCGAAGAGAGAATGGAATTCTAACTTAGTGAATTAGCCGGGCTCCGGCGTATGAGAATGAAGGAGAAAACTAAAAATGGCGAAATTTGTTTACTCATTTAATGAGGGATCCAAGGATATGAAAAACCTCCTTGGTGGTAAGGGAGCAAACCTTGCTGAAATGACAAACATTGGTCTTCCAGTACCTTTTGGATTCACTGTAACAACTGAAGTATGCAAGAAGTACAGTGAAGAAGGTGGTAAGCTGCCACAGGAAGTAATCAACGAAGTATGGGAGCACCTTGCTGAGCTCGAAGAGGTAATGGGCAAGAAGTTTGGAGATAATGAGAATCCACTGCTCGTTTCCGTAAGATCTGGAGCTCCTATTTCAATGCCAGGTATGATGGATACAATTTTGAACCTCGGACTGAACGACGTTGCAGTTGAGGGTCTTGCTAAGAAGACTGGTAATGAGAGATTTGCTTACGACAGCTACAGAAGATTCATCCAGATGTTCGGTGATGTCGTAATGGAGATTAACAAGTCCAACTTTGATGAGGTATTTGATGGTCAGAAGAAGAAGGCTGGCGTTGAGTTCGACGTAGACCTGACTGCAGAAGACCTCAAGGAAGTTATTAAGGGATACAAGGAAGTAGTTAAGAAGGAACTCGGAAGAGAGTTCCCACAGGAGCCTAAGGATCAGCTCCTCGAGGCTATTTGCGCAGTATTTAGATCATGGAACAACGAGAGAGCTATTCTCTACAGACAGATGTACAACATTCCAGATTCACTGGGTACAGCTGTAAACGTACAATCCATGGTATTCGGTAACTCCGGTAACAACTCCGGTACTGGCGTAGCATTTACTCGTAATCCTGCAGACGGCGAGAACAAGCTCTTTGGTGAGTTCCTCGTAAATGCACAGGGCGAAGACGTAGTAGCTGGTATCAGAACACCACAGCCTATCGCTGAGCTCGAGAAGGCTTTTCCAGAAGTATACAAGCAGTTCGAGAAGATTTCCAAGACTCTCGAAGAGCACTACAAGGACATGCAGGACATGGAGTTTACTGTTGAAGATGGTAAGCTGTTCATGCTCCAGACTAGAAATGGTAAGAGAACTGCAACTGCAGCTGTAAAGGTTGCTGTAGATCTGGTTAATGAGGGACTCATTGACAAGGACACTGCAGTTATGAGAGTTGAGCCTGATCAGATTAATCAGCTCCTTCACCCAACATTCGATGCTGCTGAGCTTTCCAAGGCAACTGCAGTAACTAAGGGTCTTCCAGCATCACCTGGTGCTGCTACAGGACAGATCGTATTTAGCGCTGAGGATGCTGCAGCAGCTGCTGCTGATGGCAAGAAGGTTATCCTTGTTAGAAAAGAGACTTCCCCAGAGGATCTCGCTGGAATGGTTGCTGCTGAGGGTATCCTGACTTCTCTCGGCGGAATGACTTCCCACGCTGCAGTAGTAGCTAGAGGAATGGGTAAGTGCTGCGTATCTGGCTGCAAGGAAGTTGTAGTAGACGAAGCAAACAAGACAGTAGATATCGCTGGCAAGACTTTCAAGGAATTTGACAGCATTTCACTGAATGGTACTGATGGTTCTGTTTACACAGAGGCTATTAAGACTGTAGCTCCTGAGCTCTCTGGAGATTTCGGAACTATTATGCAGTGGGCTGACGAAGCTAGAACTCTTAAGGTTAGAACTAACGCTGACAATCCAAGAGATGCTGAGCAGGCTGTTAAGTTCGGTGCTGAGGGAATCGGTCTCTGCAGAACTGAGCACATGTTCTTCGAGGATGAGAGAATTCCTAAGATCAGAAGAATGATCCTCGCTGATACAGTTGAAGAGAGAAGAGAGGCTCTTGCTGGACTTCTGCCTTACCAGAAGGAAGACTTCAAGGGTATTTACAAGGCAATGGGTGATCGCCCTGTTACAATCAGACTCTTAGATCCACCTCTGCACGAGTTCACACCTAAGAACGAAGCAGATATGAGACAGCTGTCAGACGAATTTGGCATTCCTTATGAGACTGTTCTGAACAAGACTCTGTCACTGCACGAGTTCAACCCAATGCTCGGACACAGAGGATGCAGACTTGCTGTTACATATCCAGAAATCGCTGAGATGCAGACTGAGGCTATTATCACTGCTGCTCTCGAGGTTCGTAAGGAAGAGGGTCTGGATATCACTCCAGAAATCATGGTTCCACTGGTAGGACACGTTAACGAGCTCAAGTACGTTAAGGAGACTATCACTAAGGTTGCTGACAAGCTGATTGCTGAGTCAGGACAGGACATGAAGTACATGGTAGGAACAATGATTGAAATCCCTAGAGCTGCACTGACTGCAGACGAGATCGCTGAGGAAGCTGAGTTCTTCTCATTCGGTACTAACGACCTCACTCAGATGGGATTCGGATTCTCCAGAGACGATACTGGTGCTATCATCAAGGAATACGTTGCAAAGGGAGTACTTCCTAACGATCCATTCCAGTCACTCGACCAGACAGGCATTGGCAAGCTGGTTAAGATGGCGGTTGAAGGCGGTAAGAAGACTAGACCTAACATCAAGCTCGGTATCTGCGGAGAGCACGGTGGAGATCCATCATCAATCGAATTCTGCCACAAGGTTGGCCTGAACTACGTTTCATGCTCACCATTCAGAGTTCCAATCGCAAGACTTGCTGCTGCACAGGCTGCAATCGCTGAGAAATAATAATGTGCACTCGCGTCAGACTTAAATGTTCAAATTGCGCATTTTGGTCTGACATACAAAGCAATACATAATCAGAAAGAGTGAAATTCTAGACGTAAATCGTTATAATTTCACTCTTTTTGTTTTTATTAAATACATATTTCGAACATTATGAAATTCCAAAATTCTGTATCTTTTCATTTGCAGTTGTAGCATAATATCATGGTTCGGAATAGTTCGAAAGTTGGCGATTGCATACTTCGATTAAAAAATATAGTATTGCAAAAGATATATCTGTTTTGATTATATAAGGAGCAAATATGCCAACAATTATTAGACCAGAAAGCCCGATGGGATTTTATCATATTATGCAACGCGGCGTTGGAAAACAAATAATATTTGAAGATGACATTGATTATAAAGTATATCTTTCTAAAATTTCTTTCGAGCTAAGCCGGCATCCTGTAGAAATGATAGCTTATTGTCTAATGGATAATCACGTCCATATGATTCTACAATTTTCAAAACAAGAATAAAAGTCGGATTATTAGTGACGAGCACTATAGATGAAAGAGCATGGATTAACAAATAGGCAGATTGAACATATGACCGGAATAAGCCGATCAATTGTTCAAAGAGCATGATTCTACTATGCGTAGGTGGATTTCTAATTTGATTTTCTGCTATTATCAATACGGAGGTTATACCAATGAATCAATTTATTACAGGATCAACAATAAAGAGAGTAAGAGAATCAAATCACATAACCCAGACCGAGTTAGCAGAGATGTTAGGTGTAAGTGATAAGACTATTTCAAAATGGGAAACAGGAAAAGGCTATCCTGACATTACATTAATTGAGCCATTGGCTCAAGCTTTGAATATTTCCGTAATTGAGTTATTGTCCGGTAAAGATGTTACCAATACAAATCTGTCGTTGAATATGCGCAAAATCCATTTCTTTGTTTGTCCTATATGTGGCAATGTCATTACTGCAATAGGCGAAACAGTCGTATGCTGTTGTGGTGTTGTCTTATCGCCATTAGAAGCTGAAGCATCAGATGAAATGCACAGTATCAACATTGAGCAAAGCGAGGATGAATATTATGTAACTGTTGATCACGAAATGTCCAAGGAACACTACATATCATTTATAGCATCTGTAAAGGATAATAGCATAGAACTGACCAAACTATACCCAGAAAGCCCTGCAGAGGTTAGATTTAAAACAAGCAGATCCAGATCAATTTATTACTACTGCAATAAACACGGATTGTTTTATCAACACATTCACAAATAAATTATCCCCAAAAATAATAAACAAATAATAAAATGGCCATTCATTATGAACTGCTTCCCGTCAAAAGGACAGTGAAATATGAGTGACCATTGTTTTTTTGTGTATGTCTGACCAAATTGCGCATTTTAAACATTTAAGTCTGACGCGAGTGCACATTTTCCATTGGAATAATGGAGGTGGGCGATGGCGCCGTTGATTATTGTCATTGTGGGTTTGGTGTGGCCGATGTCGGCGCCCCAGATGAAGGGGATGTCTGTATCTAGGAAGGCGCGCTGGAGTCGTTCGATATATTCGGTGTCACTTGAAACACCTGGGAACATGACACGACCAACTATGATTGCCTGGGCATTCTTGAAATATCCGGCATATTTCATCTGCATCATAGTTAGATAGAGCATATCTGCGCTCATATCGAATGTGTCAAAATACCAGATAAAACCATCAGCTGAATAGCGCTTAATGAAATCAAGAGTACCATCGTAAGGAGTTCCTATTAATTTCGCTATAATATCCGTACATCCACCGATAATACGGCCGCTAACGTCGATCGATTTACTGTTAGGCTCTGTTTCGCCCGGGAAGTAGAGATCCCAGCTGACAGGAGTATCGAGCTTTACTTCTTCCCAGCTGCGGTTGGAATCCCATAGGTCATATGAGTGTTGATCTACAATATCTCCGCCAATTATATCCAGAGCGTTCTTCTGGAATTCATGAAGTGGTCTCCAGTCGAATGATCCCGCATTAACTCCGTAGATAGTCGCAATATCCAATTTGGTAGTCATATAGTAGAGAATGTTAGTCGGATCTGAGTATCCGCACACCCATTTTGGATTGGCCTTAATTAGATCAGCATCGAGGTAAGGTAGCACCTCATAGTTATAGTCGCCTCCGGTTGCTGCAATGATAGTTTTGACCGAATCATCTTGAAGGAGGGAATTGAATTCATTGGCTCTAACACTAGCCTCGGCTGAACGTTCACCTTCGTTACGAACAGACGCAGTTTCTAGAATGTTAAAACCGCGCTCTCTGATTGCTTCAAGCGACAGATCGAACGATTGAAGTTTGTGACCTACACCTGCGCTAGGCGCGCAGATACCAATTGTGTCACCATGTTGTGGGAATTCTGGATATATCATAAAGCCTCCAATTTATTGTAAATATGTTAGACTCTTCAGCGCATTTTGAACATTTAAGTCTGACATGAGTGCACATTTTACAGATGATATGTATTTTGTCGATAGACATTGTAAATATTTAGT